>Ga0206908_1132_pt1 | contig 13132 bp, 5 predicted proteins | sample Alteio_BWOrgHeat_78_FD_152979 | JGI IMG/M metagenome (GOLD analysis project Ga0206908, IMG submission 152979) | Enriched cells from forest soil in Barre Woods Harvard Forest LTER site, Petersham, Massachusetts, United States -... | ecosystem: Environmental > Terrestrial > Soil > Temperate forest > O... | reverse complement strand
GACTTTCCGATTCTTATAGTCCAAACGGAGTGCACGAACATTATATGTATTCGAGCAGCGCTCAGGGCGGAGATTACGGCTTGCTCACGAGCGCGCAGGATGACACAATCACGCAAGCGGACTCCACTAGCGTTACGCCTACAAAGCTTGCAATTTACGATAATTACGGTAATGTGGTTTGTTCCTCGTCTCTGCAGGACGGAAATGGTACGCATTGGTCTCGTTTCACGTATGACGCACTTAATCGACAGACGGGTGCCACTGATAGCGATGATTCTACTTATAGCCTTACTGCTTGCCCTAATTCAAATCCTGGCATTTCCGGATCATATATTGTGTCGACGACCTCCTATTTTTCTAATGGACAAATAGCTTCTACTCAGAGTCCATCAGAGCATCAAGTTGGAGTAAGTACAAATCGTGTCTACGATTCCGACGGAAATGAAATTGCCATATACACAAATAATGGATGCTCTGTTGGGCAAACTTGTTCACAGGGTGAAACCCAGTGTTGGTTCGATGGGGCTGATCGACTTGTTGAGATTATAGAGCCAACAAATGCGCCAAATGGTTCCGTTAGTGCGGATACCTGGCCATGGCTTACGAGATACGCGTTTGATTTAACGTGGGGTGGTACTGTAAGCATTACTAACTCGAATCCGTATTATGCTCATGGGAATCAGTTCAAAACGCAGCGATATCTGCCCGGAAATAGTATCTGGTATTCGCAATCCAGTGGTGGTATTACAGCTAACAGTGCGATGGTGCGTAAAGAGGGTGCTGCAACAGCGAATACAATATCTGCACTGCAGAGTACTCCTGCTCCCGATCAAACCGCAGTACCTGTACCGCAAGAATCGACAGCGCCACGAATAGCTTCGTCCCGGCCTACCCTATCTGTGCCATTAACCCGGGCAGAAAAAGGTAATCTTGCGCAAAAAAATCTCAAGAAGCAAGCACCGAAAACGCTTCCTGGAGCACTCAGGTTTTCTAAAGCGTTGAGTCCCGTTGCAATCAGCAAATCCAATGCCGTTGTCCCAAGTGCCGGTGGGCGAATCGGCGTGCGGACTGCAGGATTTACTACGCAATCACTTCCTTCGGGATCATGGATCGATGTGCAGGGTGAGGCCTATGATAACGCCGATCGCGTAGTGCAAGACTTGCGTTACGTCCCTGGACAAACGACCGTTGCAATGCATTCCTACACCTACGACACCGGAGCCGCAGGCATGCTCGTCTCAGAAACAACTGCGGTCGGCGATACGAAATCCTACGCATTCGATGACGACGGCAACATGACATCGATCAACTTCACTAATACCTCGTCCAGTACGTATACCCCCGGCAGAAGTTACACTTACGAACCAAATGGAGAAATTGCCAGCGCGAGCAATGCGCAGTTTGGAACTTGGACTTATGCGTATAATGCTGACAGCCAAATCCAGACGATTACGGAAGGCGGTGGGGGCTCGGGAATTTCCGGCTTTCCCTACAGTTCTGGTACGATAACCTCGCCCGCGACATTTATGTATAGTTACTACAGCAACGGCTGGGCTTCGGGGGAACAGGTTAGCGGTGCGAACGGATATTCTCGCACCATCAGTTACCGACAAGACGGATTACCGGAAAATGTTTGGCACTCATGCGGCACAGGAAATGGTACCCCCACAATGGGTGGGGGAAGCCCTGGTTGTGTCGGTGGCTCGGTCACTAGTACGTACACCGCAGAAGGTCGACTAACTTTAAAAAATGATCCAGGCGGGACTGAGGCATATAGTTATGATGGTTACGGGCACCTCAATTCAACAGCTTCACCGGTACTCTCGATGTCCGGAATTCAATATGATGCCGCAGGTTCACCAACATCGTGGCACCAACATAATGCCCATCCTGTGAGCGATTTCGATCAATCGATCAGCTACACGGCAACGGAGCAACAAGGAACGATTTCCTATCTTACGGGGAATTTCATGGGATCGGTCCCTGCGTACTTTGATGGAGTACCGTTGCAGGATACCGCGATCGTCGATACGCGTAATCTGCTGGTCATCGGCTATAAATCCCAGGATCCTACCAGCAGTGACGGAGATTGGTCGAACTCATTTGATGCGGATGGGCGCGTGCTTTCGACAGGAGCACAGGAGTACGCCTATGATATGGGTTGGGGTTTCTTTAACTATTATTGGACTGGACCGTTTCATCAGTATCAATACGATGTTGAAGACCATACGACGTATTCGTACGATTCGGTGAACGGGAACGATCACTATTACGCTTGGGGTCCCATGGGGAATGCTGTTACAATGGCAAGCGAGCCGTTTGGTTCGGGTTCGTGGACGTATACGGGTATGCACTGGGATAATGGCATGCTTGAGCATACGACCGATGGTAGTGGCGCCGTTAACGATTATAAACTTGGGCTTGATGGAGATGCTTTCTCCCCACCAAATCTCTATGGTGCTTCGAGCTACAGTTTTCGCGATCTCACTCAAGAATTTGCAGGGGCGTACAGTGGTTTTGGGAGCTATGGCTATAGTCCACCTCTCGTATATCTGCGTCCGGACGGAGTAACGGACGGTTCGGTGCAGCTTCAAGGTGCACGCAACTATAGCAGCGATTCAATGCAATGGACTTCACGTGACCAGTATCCTGGTTCTAGTAATGATCCATTGAACCAAGCTAGCTATGCATGGAATAATAACAATCCATTCATGTATCAAGATCCAACGGGATTCATAGGTCTACCAAGTCCAGGCGATGGCGGAGGAGACGATTGCTTCCTCGTAAACGATTTAACTACGGGTGATTCGACCTGTTATTCATATCCATTTCAAGGGGGTTATTGGGGTGTTCCGTTTCCAGTCCTCGGTATCGTTACTGGTGGTAGTGGTTGGACATTATACGGGGGAATAAAAGATAGTGGCTACTATGTCGGAATTACAAAAGATTTTTGGAGACGATTCTTGGAGCACGAAAGCATTGGCAGATATATTTTTAAGTTAGCGGAGAACATTCCTACAAAACTGGGTGCTCGTGGTGCGGAGCAAACTATAATGAATCGTATTACGTTACAAAACTTGCAAAACATAATTAATAGCATAGCCAGAAATAACCCACAATTATCGGGAGCATTGGAGCAAGGAGAAGAGGTTACAACCTCTCCAGAAAATGCAGCGCGAGTAGAGAACTTTATTAATGCCGCATTGGAGCAGGCCGGAGCGGCTCTTAACGAAATCCTCGAAAAAGGACCCCCGCCCTAAAACGCGGGTCTACTATATGTTTTTCATGCTGGAGGAAATGGAGCTTACAAATGAAATATTAATTGTTTATGAGGCGACTTAAATCGAGTAGAGCAGGGGATGTAATTGAGGTATCTGTATCGGGTGGCTATGCGTACCTTCAATTTGTAGGTAAGCGGGCTGATTCATCCGATATGCTGAGGGCTTTTGTTGGTATCCATCCTTCGCCTTTGCCAGATGTCCGGGCAGTTAACCACCTCAATGAATCATATACGTTTCTTTCCGCAACCACGGTGCTACTAGAAGATAAGCGCTTTCGACTTATTGGAAATGTGCCATTGATCAAGCCGTATTCAGTTCCCACTTTTCGATCAGGTTTCTCCAAAAAAGGAGTTGCTTTAGAGGTTATTGATGAAAGTTTTTATGTTTGGCCTATTACTGACGATTATGCTGAGTTGGCCGATTGTTGGATCATTCCAGCAAAGGCTGTCGTGGAGAGATTAAGCAAAGCTTGGAAGCCGAAAGACGATATATCGAGCTGGGTTTCGATGGCAATATCACTTGCAGCGGATCTCGCTTATAAAGATGACGAGGCTGCATTTGCGGCTTCATTTTGGCAAAAAATACAAGAAGGTAGGAAAGAGTTAGAGGCTAAAATTTTAGCCTATCGAGAAGCCACGGAGCGCGCCCCAGGCAAAGAGGCAATGCCTTTAAATACATTTATTGTTTTTGCAGACTTCCCAAACAAGGCTTCAGCCATTAAGGCAAGACAACATTTGGAGCAATTTGGTTACGTTGTTCCTATCGCTAATATGGCTGACAATGAATCTGGTTCAGAAACGGTAGAACTAAGCGTATCAATAAATGTTAGATCTGAAAAAGATTTGAAAGAACAATCCGAATTGCTCGAATCGAGATTAACTAGCATAGCTGATAGTCTTGGAGGAGACGTGACGGGCCATGAATTTAGTTTGCATCATAAGTGAAGCTAACTCTGGTGTCGTCAACGCGGTATTTAGTGGACCTACGTAGAATACTAACATAGAACGTGTCACCCAGTGGAGGAATCAGATGAAGGGATTCGGTTTTCGGTTTCAGGCTAGTACGCTTGCTGGGGTTCTTGCCCTCGGCAACGTTTTAACACTTACCGGCTGCGGTGGTGGAGGCGGTGGCGGGGGTACTACTCCGGCTGGGCCGACTCCGACGCCGGCTGCCTCGCCTGCCTGTTCCGCCTCAAACACTCAGCCGCAAGACCTCACGTATGGTGGGACCGCTACGCAGTCACTTACCCATAGTACTGAGGCCTCCGTCGGGCGGCGTGCGCCGAACGCTAACGGGGTTCGTGCGCTTGAATCGTTGCATCCCTATGCTCCCGATCTCGTCGAGGTCTCCTACAACTCGGCGCAACTTGGTAATGTGACAACGAATCTTGCGAACGAGGAGCAAAATGCCGGGGCGCTTGGCATTACCTCGCAGATGGGATTCGATCGCGTTAATACGATCGTTCGCGTGATGCGGGTCAATGCAAGTGACGTTGACGGCACAATGCAGCGCTTGCGGAATCTTCCGGCGGTGCAGTCGGTTACTCGCGTTGGATACCGGTATCTCGAATCGGCCACAACAAACTTCCCCAACGATCCGTATTACCGCGGAACCAATGGCGTCACCAATGGCACGACTACTCCACCGTTTTACGAAGGCGTCTCAACCCCCGGGCAATGGGATATGCACATGATTTGTGCTGCCGATGCTTGGGGCTATGCGCAATCTTCCGGGAATACGTTCGGCGTCGTGCCGGGCGTGCTTTCCGGCGTCCCGATCGCGATTATCGATACTGGCATCGATACAACGCATCTTGATGTTTCCGGAAAGATCATCTACTCTGCAACGTTTAACAGTGGAACCGGCGTGAAAACGGCCGGTACCAATTGCAGCGGCGCGGGCAGTGGGATGTTCGATTGCGATGGTCACGGTACCGATGTTGCCGGTATTGCCGCTGCAAATACGAATAATAGCTACGGCTTTGCGGGCACAGCCTACAATGCCCAACTTATTGCCGAGCGCGTATTCCCGGCTGGTTCCTCACCGACAGCTTCCACCGCGGATATTGCAGCAGCAATCACCGATGCCGTCAATCACGGAGCGAAGGTCATTAACCTTAGCCTCGGTGGTGGATCGTGTCCGGATACCACGAGTGAAGCTACCGCGATTGCCAATGCGATTGCCGCGGGCGTGGTTGTTGTAGCCTCGTCCGGAAATGGAAGTGCGAGCACGATCGATGCGCCGGCTTGCAATCCGGGCGTCGTTGCTGTTGGAGCTTCTGCGATTGCCGATGGTAACACCAACGGCACCGGCAAAGCCGGCGGCACGCCAACCGCAGCCGTCGAATATGTTGCGAGTTATTCGAATTACAGTTCGACGGCAAATTGGGGGCTCGTTGCACCGGGTGGGGATCCAACCGGAAGCGGCGACGTCGATGATTTGCACTGGATAGAAAACATTTATTCATCGACTGCATTAACGCCCGGAGCGTGCACTACCGATTTTTATGGCGGAGCTGCGGATTGCAGAATCCTTATCGCGGGTACGTCGATGGCATCACCGCACGTTGCTGGTGTCGTTGCGATGATGCTCGGTGCAAAACCAAGTCTTACGCCGGGTGCGATCTCGGGAGCGAGCGGAATTTTGTGTCAAACCGCGGATAGCATCAATGATACTCATCAAGGGTGCGGAAGGCTCAATGCCTATCGCGCAGTCGCGAGAGCGCTAGGTGATTCAACGGTGCCCTAGCCCAATTGAGGCGTGAATTGTAAAGATTTCCGGATAAGTAGGCAAAGCAAGCGGGTGGCATCTCGCCTCCCTCGAAGGGGCCACCCGTGCGGGAACAGCTCTTTGAATACAGCCTGTTAGCTGAAGCGCTGCCACAGCTGATCTGGGTTTCAAGCCCGGAGGGCAGCGCGGAATATTACAACGCGCGCTGGTTCGAATACACTGGTCTTTCCGAAGCCGAAACGAGCGGTGATTCCTGGACGCTCGTCGTTCATCCCGATGATTTACCAACGATAAAGGCCAAGCGTGCCCCGACACTTGAAAGCGGGGACCTCTTTGAAACAGAGTTTCGCTTGCGCAGGAGGGATGGAACATACCACTGGTTCCTTGCGCGCGCGGTGCCAATCCGCGAAAATGGCAGCATTACGGCCTGGTTCGGCTCGTCCACCGATATCGACGATCAAAAACGCGCGGAAAATGTCCTCGCGTTTTTTGCACGCGCCGGGCGAGTGCTGGGTGAATCGCTCGAGCCGCCGATGCTCGGCTACAATATGGCGCGTCTCGTTGTGCCCGAACATGCCGATCATTGCGAAGTGTATGAAATTTCGCGCGATCGTTTAGCCTTGCTCGCGTCGGTGCATACCGATCCTGAAAAGCGCGAGATCCTCCGGGAAATTCACGCGCGCTGGCCCCTCGATTTACGCGACGAAGCGATCGCCGATATTTTCCGTTATAACCAGCCGGTGATCGTTCCGGAAATTACCGATGCGATGCGCGCGGCGGAAGCGCGGGAGCCTGAACATTTAGCGTTGCTGCATTCGCTCAACGAAACCTCGCGTATTTTACTGCCGTTATCGGCGCGTGGTTTGCCGTGTGGATTGCTTTCCGTTGGGTATGTTACCTCATCGGGCAGGCATTATGCGGGGCGCGATCTCTCCTTTATTCAAGAACTCGGGCAGCGGTTTGCGCTCGCACTCGACAATGCACATCGCTATCAACACGAACATCGCGTCGCGCATGCTTTGCAGGAAGCGATGCTGGAGATCCGGCTCCCACGCGTTCCGGGGGCGCGGTTAGATTCGCTGTATATTCCCGGCGAGAGCGAATTGCAAGTCGGCGGCGATTGGTTTGATGCGTTCGAGCTTCCCAATGGCACGATCGCGCTTTCGATCGGTGATGTTACCGGACACGGGCTCGATGCGGCAGTGGTGATGGGAGAGCTTCGCCAAGCGATGCGTTCCGCGGCGATCGAGGCTTTAACGCCCGCGAACGTGCTCGATCATGCCGATCGCGCGCTGCGCTTGCAGCGCTCGGAAACAATAGCGACCGCCGGTTTTGCGCTATACGATCCACGCGAGCGTACGCTCACTTACGCAAGCGCAGGGCATCCGGCACCGATGTTTTGCGCTCCCGATGGACAAGTTTTGAGCATCGAAGGGCATGGATTGCCGTTAGGATTGCGGCAAGCCGGCGCGGGTGAAGAAGTGCATGTAACATTCGATCCGGGAACAATGCTCGTGCTCTACACCGACGGCTTGACCGAATATAACCGCGATGCTGCTACAGCGGAACAAAAACTCCGCGAAGGGTTGAGTCTAGAATGTGCCGATCCGGCTCATCAGCCGGCGCACTCGCTTTATCGCCGCGTCGTACCAATCAACGCTCCCTCACCCGACGACACTGCAATCCTCACGCTTCAGGTGGAATAACCGACACTTTCAAGCACCCGTTGGGTAACGAGTGCTTCTTGGAATGTCGGCAGAGCGCTTGTGCCGGTTTCGATTTGTTTTACCCACTCGTCGTAGAGTTCCATGAGCCATGGGATGAGCGGGCCGACCGTAGCAAATTTTGTGTAGGGTGAAGGTTTGCAATTGAGTTCGTTCGTTTCCTCATCGTCGACGCTGAAAAGTTTGAGTGCGTCGGGGGTTGCGCCACTGGCAACCGCGGTTCGATTTTCCGCGTGGGCTGAGAGTGTGAATTGATTCACCGCGCAGGTTCCGTCGACGGTGAGGAGGGCAATGAGTCCATCGCCGTAATCGAGCATTGCGAAAGCGCCGTCATCGACGGTGCTGGTGAACGCGCCGTTTTCATCATGCCGCTGCGGATTCGCGGTACGGATAAAGCCGGTTGAGCGAACGGGTGGCCTTCCAGCAAGGTTATTCGCCGAATCAATAAGGTGCGAGAGCAGCGCTCCCGCGAGGCCGCCGCCCCGCTCTTTTTCAAACCACCATCCGCGTTGGCGCGTGCCGCTCGTGCGAAGATTTCCGGAAAGCTGCGTGATTTCGATCTCGCGCATCGGTGCGAGGTGCCCGTTCTGAATGAGTTGCTTGATCGCGATGCGCTGCGGAATCCAGCGAAACTCATGCGATATTCCACACGCTGTTCCAGCACGTTCGGCAGCGCGCACCATCTCCTCGGCTTGCGCGAGATTAAGCGCAAACGGTTTCTCGCACAGCACGTGCAGCTTTCGTTCGAGTGTTGTGAGTATATCTTCGTGATGCAAAAAAGGTGGCGCAGCGATAACGACACAATCGAGTTCATCGCCGATTGCATCAAGCATCTCCTTGCACGAAGCAAACGCATGAGAAACCTTGCGCTCTGCAGCGATGGCTTTTGCGCTATGCGGAGAGGCGAGCGCAATGACTTCAAAGCGTTTATGTGCAGTAAGTGCAGGCAAATGTGCTTTTGTTCCAAACCCGCTTCCGACGATTCCTACTTTGAATATCTGGCTCATTTTTTGTGCTTTCGCGAAGATTTTCGTGGTCCCTCGACTTCGCTCGGGATGACAATGTTATGCTTGGGATACAAGGGGAAGTTCGGTGGAAGATGTTGGGGGGAGGATGCCGGTTAGGTGCAGGGGGTCATAGGCGGTGAGTTCGGGGTGGTCGTCGATGGGGTTGCGGCGGGCGGCGCGGAGAGCTTCGATTGCTTCGGGGAGTGCGAATTGTTCGCCGACAAATCCTGAAACGAATCGTCCGCCGCGAATCTCGCCACGCGCTTCCATTCGCCGAAACGCCATCAATAATTCCCGCCACCTAGGCGCAAGCGATTCCCGAGCAATCACATCCCGAAACACAACCCCCCACCGAGCCAAAAGCCTCCAAGCAAACGCCTCGATATCTCTCTTGTCATCGTACTGCCCCTTGTCATCCTGAGGAGCATCTCGAAGAGATGCGTCTCGAAGGACGGCTGGGGCAAGCAACGTCCAACGGCCACTCGAAGAACGCGGGCGTGCTCGCAAACCTTTTTCCCCAAGGCGGCGTTTTGCATCGATGAGTGACCGCAGTGCATCGAAACCGTCGGCAGTTACGAGCCCGGCGGCTACGAGTTGCCAGAGAGCGTCTTCGATTTCGCTTGGTAAACGTTTGGTGCCGCGAAGAATATCGGTGAAGAACGGTGCGCCGCGATGCCGGATCTCTTCCAGTACTTCCTGTGTCGCATGCGAAAGGTTCGAAGTATCGTACGCATGCTGTACGATTAGCTCGCCGGCGTTTTCGCGCAAGAAAAGCGAAAGGGGTGTAAGTTTCGTCGGTCGTACGCGCCGTTTGCGATCCGCATTATTCTCGTTCGGAAGAACGCTCGGATGCGGATCGAGCCGGCCCCACATAACCTCGCCGGAAATGCAAAGCTGATCGAGATATTCCCGTTTGTAGTTCACGATACGCTTTGGTAAAATCTGCGATTCCCACGCTGCCGCCGGAATCTCATAACCTTCGAGCTGCTTGATGATTTGCAGCGTGCCATCGACGCCATACAACCGCGTAAGCGTAGCAACATGCTGCCAGCGATAGAGAAAACGCATATAATCAGCAGAACTCACCGGCGCGATCTCCCGGCGCAGCTGTCCGATCGTCAAGCGGTGAATGCGCGCGAGCACGCGGCGGTTGCACCACTCTTCATCCTCACCTCCCCGGAAGTGCCCGCGTAAAACTTGCCCTTCGGTTTCCAAGCGCAGCAACGCGGCGGTAACGACTTCAGCTTCGATGGCAAACCGTTCGGCGATTTCTTGAACGGTGGTAGGCCCGCTCGATTCAAGCCATCCACGCAACACTTCGGTGAAGGCGTCGAGATCGTGAGCGATCGCTTTGCGCGCAAGTTCTTCCCGTTCGGCGCAGGTCCAGAATTGCTGCGTTTCGGTGGTAAGTGTCATGGCGCGGTTTTCATTGACGAGATGTTCGTACCACGTTTGCCATGCGGGAACAGGCGGAAGGAGAATAAGCGTTGCAAGTGCATCGTGGAGTTCGTCCGGATCGCGCACGACCGGCCAGGATTCGCGGGCAACCTCGGTGATCGCGTTTTGATCGAGAATACCGGCACCGTCGAGATCGTCGCGAGTTGTTCGGCGCAGTTGTACGGCCCGTGCGCGGCGCTCTTCCAGCGGCGCATCATCGAGATATGCGTAGGGATTCGCATTGAGAATTTCGTGACAGAAGGCAGATGGTTCGGGCGTATCGACTGCGACAGTTTTGATTTCGCCGGCCTCAAGGCGTTGCAAGATTCCCATGAAACCATCGAAATCCATCGCTTCGCGCAAGCAGTTATCGATCGTTTCGCGCACCAGCACATGATCGGGGACGCGAATCGGGCCGGTAAGATTTTCAGCGCATGCCGCTTGATCGGGAAATACGGAAGCGAGTAAATCGTCGGCGCGCATCCGTAGTAACTGTGGAGCGACTTTTTTCCCGCCGCGAAACCGCAGAATCGCGAGCGCGCGCGTCGCATTCCAGCGCCACCGGGCGGCGAACATCGGCGCGGGAAGGAGCGCTTGCGTTAACGTGTACTCCGCGCTTGCCGATTTGACGAATTCGAAAACAATCTCGAGCGGAAAAGCATGCTGATCGGTGAGCGAGAGTACGATGCCGTTATCGGTTGCCGCGGCTTGCAATTCGAGATTGAATGAACCGCAGAATTTCTTGCGCAGCGAAAGCCCCCACGCGCGATTGATGCGCGCGCCGAAGGGCGTATGAAGAATGAGCTGCATCCCCCCGGCCTCATCGAAGAAGCGCTCAGCAACGATCGTAGTATCGGTCGGCACGACACCCAAGATCGCTTTACCCGCGCGAATATAGGCGACGGCTTGTTCCGCACCCGCGCGATCGAGCCCGCATTCCGCGATGAGCAGCTCTTGCGCGGCGAGATCATCGCGTTCATCGATTGCAGCACGCAACGTCGCAACTTCATGTGAGAGTTCGACGGTGCGTCCGAGCCCTTCGCCATTCCAAAACGGTACCGATGGTGGAGATCCATGCGCATCGTCCACACGCACGACGCCTGCTTCAACGCGCCGGATACGCCACGAGTTGGTGCCGAGCAGAAAAATATCGCCGGCCATGCTCTCGATCGCAAAATCTTCATCGAGCGTACCGATAAATTGCCCTTCGGGTTCAAGAATAACGTTGTAATTCGCGACTTCTGGGATCGCGCCGCCGCACGTAATCGCCGCAATGCGTGCGCCGCGGCGAGGGCGTACCATGCCGTTTACCCGGTCGTAATGGAGAAATGTGCCGCTGCGTCCGCGCGAAGTTGCGATTCCGTCGGAGAGCATCGAGAGCACGTCGTCGAAATCTTTGCGCTCGAGGTTGCGGTAAGGAAACGCGGTGCGCAGCATCGCGAAGAGCGCATCGGCGCTCCATTCGTGTGATGCGCATGCAGCGACGATCTGCTGCGCGAGAATATCAAGCGGTGCGGACGGAATAACCAGCGCGTCCATCGCACCGCCGCGCATGCTGCGCACGAGTGCGGCGCATTCGATTAGCTCATCCCGTGTTGTAACGTAAAAGCGCCCCTCTGGTTTCGCGCCGATCCAGTGCCCCGAGCGTCCGATACGTTGTAATGCAACCGCAATCGAACGGGGAGAACCGAGTTGTATGACTAGATCGACGCTTCCGATATCGATGCCGAGTTCGAGCGAAGCCGTTGCGACTACCGCGCGCACCTCACCGTTTTTTAGCGAGTTTTCCGCATTGAAACGTGCCTCTTTCGAAAGGCTGCCATGATGCGGCATCACCACGCCTTCACCGAGCCGTTCAGTGAGCGCAAATGCAACGCGCTCGCTCATGCGCCGAGTGGAGACGAAAATTAATGTTGTGCGATGCGCAAGAATTTGCTCGGTAACCCGATCGTAAATCTCTTTCCACATTTCGCCGCTCGCTACCGGGCCGAGCTCATCGTTGGGTACTTGCACGGAGAGCGTCATCTCGCGCCGGCTCCCGACATCAACGATCTGTGCATTCGGGCTGAGAAATTCTGCGACGCGTTCGAGTGGACGCACGGTGGCCGAAAGCCCAATGCGCTGCGGTTTCTTTCCGCTATTCTGTTCGACGAGATAATCGAGCCGCGCGAGGGTGAGTGCAAGATGCGATCCGCGCTTGCTGTTCGCTATCGCATGAATTTCATCGACGATAATTGTAGTAACGTTCCCGAACAGTTTGCGCGATTTTTCCGCCGTCATTAAAATGTACAACGATTCGGGAGTGGTGACAAGAATATGGGGTGGGTTGCGCAGCATACGTTGCCGTTCGGACATCGTCGTATCACCCGTACGCACGGCGGTGCGGATTTCGGCAAGTTTGATATCCCGTTCGCTGGCGAGTGCGAGTACTTCGGCAAGCGGCGTTTCGAGGTTTTTGTGGATATCGTTGGTAAGCGCTTTTAAGGGTGAGACATAGACGACATGCGTTTCATCAGTGAGCGTACCGTTCGCAGCGTGGTGAATAAGCTTGTCGAGGCAGATGGAAAATGCTGAAAGTGTTTTACCGGAGCCGGTAGGTGCGGAGATAAGCACGTCGCTTCCGCTGCGAATCAGTGGCCAGCCCGCAACCTGGGGTTCAGTCGGCTGTCCAAACCGCGTGGAAAACCACTCCCGCATGAGCGGATGAAACTGCTCTATCACGACTCCCCTATGACGAGCTCCACTACGACATTGGTTGCGCGCTCGAGCTGCGCTTCGGAGATGACAAGTGGCGGGGTGATTGAGATCGTATCGCCGTTGGGACCAGCTTGGAGAAGCAGCACCCCTTTGGCTAGCGCCTTCGTTACTATGCGTTCGGCGGTGGCGGCATCGCGGAGTTGGATGCCCTGCATTAACCCCCGGCCGCGAAGCATTGCTGCGTTGCGGTCCCTCG
>Ga0206908_1131_pt1 | contig 13206 bp, 10 predicted proteins | sample Alteio_BWOrgHeat_78_FD_152979 | JGI IMG/M metagenome (GOLD analysis project Ga0206908, IMG submission 152979) | Enriched cells from forest soil in Barre Woods Harvard Forest LTER site, Petersham, Massachusetts, United States -... | ecosystem: Environmental > Terrestrial > Soil > Temperate forest >... | reverse complement strand
TCATGGGCAAGGGCAAGAAAGAACGTATCGTGCCTATTGGCGAACAGGCTTTAAGTGTTTTAAAAGAATACCTGGATGCACGGAAGGTAGATCATAAATTTGTTTTTGCCAACAAAGGCGGTACCCGCTTGGGCGATCGAAGCGTACGCAACATCATCAATAAATACATTCTCGAACAAGCCATGGCCCAGCACGTCACCCCTCACATGTTCCGTCATTCTTTTGCAACGCATCTTCTTAATAATGGGGCAGACCTTCGTTCCGTGCAGGAACTTTTAGGCCATATCAATTTATCCACCACCCAGATCTATACTCATCTCACAACCGATAAACTCAAAAAAGTCTACGACCAGGCCCATCCGCGTGCATAATATAGATACAAGTGTATAGATAATACTAAGCAATCACGTGTTGTTATTTAAAAGCCCAGAGGGTATAATACCGAGATGTTTTTACTCTATGATCTTATCTTTTTGCTTTACGCGCTTGTTTACCTGCCATATTTAATTGTAACAGGGCGCGGGTATACAGGCTTTAAAATGCGCTTTGGCCTTTTTTCGCCGCAGGCAGAAAAGGAAATAAAGGCAAAAACCAATATTTGGGTGCATGCGGTCAGTGTGGGGGAGGTGATGGTCGTTGATGGGTTTATTGACCAGCTAAGAAAGAATTATCCATCTTACCAGTTGATAGCAACGGTCACGACCAAAACAGGATATGAATTAGCCTGCCAACGTTTAAAGGGCAAGGCCCTGGTCATACCGTCTCCTATAGATCTTAGTTTTGTGGCCACGCGTTTTGTGTCTTTGATCGATCCTAAAGTATATATCGCTGTTGAGACGGAGATTTGGCCCAATCTTTATAGAAAGTTATACCGAAAGAAAATCCCTTTAGTAGTTATTAATGGACGGATCTCAGATAATTCTTTTGGGCGTTACAAAGCCATTCGTTTTTTCTTAAAAGGAATTCTAAACCAAGTACAGGTTTGGTGTATGCAAAGCCATCGAGATGCCCAAAGGATCGTGGAACTTGGGGCTGAACCCTCTCGGGTGGTGGTGACGGGTAATATAAAGTTTGATGACCTGCCTAAAGAGGCGGATGCGTCTGCTAGTAATTTTGTAAGCAGCAAAGATGAGCTTTGGTGGGTGGCAGGTTCGACACATCCGGGCGAAGAAGATATCGTGCTGGATGTTTATGAAAAGATCAGTAAAGATAATCCCCAATGGCGATTGATCATAGCTCCGCGTCATATTGAACGGGTGCCTCAAATCATAGAATTGATCAACCGTCGTGGTTTGAAGGCAGTTAAATTCTCGAGTGTTGATGTAAATGAAAATGGAATTATCGTTGTCGATACTATCGGCCATCTGCGTTCTTTATATGCGAAGGCATCACTGGTATTTGTCGGAAAAAGTTTATGCGTTGGCGGCGGCCATAATGTCATTGAGCCTGCTTTTTATGGCAAAGCTATTGTGATCGGCCCAAGGTTTGAGAATTTCAGGGATATTATTGCCTGTTTTAAAGAAGCTCATGCTATCGTGCAGGTTGAAGATGCGCATGCTTTTGAGATCGCTGTTAAAGAATTGTGCGCTGATCCATTCAAACGGGCAAGTTTGGGAAGTGCCGCTAAAGAAGTCATTGTTGCGAATCAAGGGGCTACCAAGCGAAGCCTGGAGCATATGTCGGGGTTTTTTAAATGAAGCAATATTTGCTTTCAGTCATGAAAGGCCAAAAGAGCAGTTTTACCGCTCAATTGATCATCTATTTATTATTGCCATGGTCTTTGATCTATAGATTGGGGCTATTCTGGCATCGCAATTTTTACCGTTTGAAAGGGTCCTATAAGGCGCATCGTCCCGTCATTAGCATTGGTAATATAACGGTGGGAGGGGTTGGCAAGACCCCGCTCGTGATCTGGCTGGCACGGAATTTGCAGGATAAGGGGTTTAAGTCCGTTATTCTGATCCGTGGATATATGCCGAAAGATTCAAAAGACAGTGATGAAGTAAATATGTTAAATGAACAGATCCCGTATATCCCTGTTTTAGCGGGCGCTGATCGTGTCCATAATATCATTAAGTCCAAAAGCGTTCTGCCCGTCGATGTTTATATTTGTGATGATGCGTTTCAACACTGGCCGCTTCATCGGGATCTGAATATTGTTGCCATTGATGCCGGTAATCCGTTTGGTAATGGCCATTTATTCCCGGCAGGGATCTTGCGTGAGCCGTTGTCGTCATTAAAACGGGCGGATATTTTTATCCTGACCAAGACAGATGGCTCAAGCGCTGTCCAGGTATTGTCGTCTCAGCTCAAAGGGATCAATGCCAAGGCTCTGATCGTGGAAAGCCGGTATAAAACCGCTGCGGTGGCAGGAGTTTTCGATGATGATATTTTGCCTGAAGATTTTCTAAAAGAAAGAAAGGTGGTCGGGTTTTGTGCCATCGGCGATCCGCTTTCATTTGAGTCGAGCTTAAAGAATTCCGGGGCCAGTGTCATTAAATTATTTACCTATATGGACCATCATGTTTATAAAAAGAATGAGATAGAGCGGATCTTAGAGTCCTGCCGCTCTCAAGGCGTCCAGGTACTTGTAACAACGCATAAAGATGCTGTCAAATTAAGGGCCTTTAAAGACCTGTTTATTGGTATCCGGTTAGTTTATATTCCTATTCAGTTAGAAATTACAAAAGGGTCTGATGAATTCATTCAAAAAGTCATTTCTGTTTGCCGGCATTAAAATAGCAGCTTTTCTTTTTATGCTCTTGCCTATGGGTGTCAGCCTCTGTATAGGGCGTGCCTTAGGCTGGATGGGGTATTATTTTTTGCCCAAGAAAAGAAAGGCCGTTTATGCTAATTTAAAAACAGTATTTTCCGCGGCACATTCTCCGTCACAATTACGCCGGATGACGAAGAATGTTTTTATTAATTTTATTCAAAGTGCTGTTGAGCTTTTATGCCTGCCTAAAATTAAACGCCTGGGATTTGATAAATTTGTCGATCTGGAAGATAAGGAAAATGTAGATCATGCCATTAGTCTTGGAAAGGGTGTGATCCTTTTGGCTATTCATTCCGGCAGTTGGGAATTAGCCAGTGTGGTTGGAGGAGTAACAAAAGCCCGGTATCATGTGGTCGCCAATGATCAGTCCAAATTACCACAGCTAGATGAGATGCTTAATGAATACCGCACTATTGCCGGTGCCCATGTGATTAAAGCAGGAGTGGCTACTAAAGAAATTATCAAGGCCATGCATGATAATGAAGTGATTTCATTGGTTTTGGACCAAGGGGGAAAGACAGGTGTTGCCGTTCCGTTTTTTGGCAAGACAGCATCCATGTCTACAGGTGCTATGCGTTTAGCTTTAAAATATGGATGCGCCGTGTGTCCCGTTTGGATCAAACGCCTTGGCAATGGCAAACATGTATTAAAATTTTCTCCGCCCATATCATTGACGGTGACGGGGAATGTAGAAGAAGATATTAGTGCCAACATTGAAAAAGCAGCGAATTATTTTGAAAGTTTACTTAGACAGCATCCTGAAGAATACATGTGGTTTTATAAGGTGTTCAAATATTCAGATCAGTCCAGGGTGCTTATCATTGATGATGGCCGTACAGGGCATTTACGCCAGTCCCAGGCGCTGGCCCGGAACCTTTCTGAGGTCTTGAAGAAAAAGGGTGTATTTGTTCAAGAGAATACTGTTTCACTGGATTGGCGAGGCCCACGGCACATTACTTTATTTTCTTTTTATGCCTTTCTGTCCCAGTATTTAGGTTTTTTAAAAAGGGAAGATTGCCTAAAGCTGTTCTTAACGGATGCATCCTTTAATGAGGTGATGAAATATAAGGCAGATTTTGTGATTTCCTGCGGCTCTCAAGCAGCTGGGGTGAATTTTATTCTAAGTCAAAACCATATGGCCAAATCCATTTCTATTTTAACGCCCGGCCTTCTTTCTAAAGAGAATTTTAATGCTGTTGTGTTGCCTGAACACGACGAACCAACAAAACTTCGAAGAGCGAAAGCGATCATCCCTAAGGTGTCTCCTAATTTGATCAATGCCTCTTATTTAAAAGAGCAGGGTGAGGGTTTGATCAGGCATTATTCGCATTTAAAGGGCAATGTGCGTACTAAATTCGGGGTACTGATCGGTGGTAATACCAAAGGTGTTAAATTTGATGAAGACCAGCTACGTGAGCTGATAAGCCAGGTCAAAGAAGCTGCCGTGCATTACAATGTGGATATTCTATTAACGACTTCCCGTCGGACACCGGCTGCTATTGAGCAGCTCATCTCAAAGGAGCTTAAGGGTTTTGAACGCTGTTCTTTGTGCATCATTGCCAATCAGCGCAATATACCTGAAGCGGTGGGAGGTATCCTGGATCTATCTGACCTGGTCATTGTTTCAGGGGAAAGCATTTCCATGGTTTCTGAGGCGTTAAGTTCCGGCAAGCACACTATCGTATTTTCTCCGCATGGAAAATACGCTGATAAGCCCCGTGATAAGTATGAAGATTTTGTATTGAAGTTAAATGACCAGGGGTATTTAATGATAACCTCGGTGAATGATCTGAAACTCAAGATCTCGCAATTGTTAAGCCGTAAAATAACCCTCAAATCATTAAATGACCAGGTCATTATTCAAAACGGCCTGAAGGCTATTATCTAAATTATGAATATCCTGCAAATCCTTCCAGAGTTGAATGTCGGCGGTGTTGAGACAGGGACAGTGGATCTGGCCAAGTACCTGGTCGGCCAGGGCCATAAGTCTGTTGTTGTCTCCAATGGCGGGGCATTGGTAGCACAGCTTGAGGCTAATGGGTCCAAGCACTATGTATTGCCGGTGCATAAGAAGAATTTTTTCACGATGTGCCTGTGCATTGGCAAGCTGGTCAGTATTATCCAGAACGAAAAGATCGATATTGTGCATGCCCGTTCCAGAGTGCCGGCATGGATAGCTTTTTTTGCCTGCCGCAAGACCGAGGCGCATTTTGTGACGACTTGTCATGGTTATTATTCTTCTCATTCCTTTAGCAAGGTGATGGGGTGGGGGAAAATAGTCATCGCCATCAGCGAAGTCATTGGCCGGCACATGGTGCAGGATTTTAAGACTCCCGCGGAAAATATCCGTGTCATTGCCCGGAGTGTCGACGTTGAAAGGTTTAATCTGGCGCGTGCACCTAAAACAGATGATAGATCTTTTACCGTTGTAATGATCGGCCGTATTACTACACTTAAGGGGCATCCATACTTTCTAAAAGCAATGGCGCGTGTCATCCATCGATTACCTTCCGTAAGGATCCAGATTATCGGGGATGTTCCTGTCAAAAAGCAGGCTTATAAAGATGAATTGATCTTATTGACCAAAAGGCTTGGGATCACGAGCCAAGTTGAATTTATGGGCAATCGCCAGGATATCCCGGAACTTTTGAGCAAGGCGGACTGTTTAGTTTTGTCGACGGTAACGCAGGAAGCTTTTGGCCGTGTGATCATCGAAGCCCAGGCAGCAGGGGTTCCTGTCGTAGCGACAAGGGTTGGAGGGGTCACCGAAATTATCGATCATGAAAAAACAGGGCTTTTGGTTTTACCTAAAGATGTGGAGTCAATGGCTGATGCTGTATTGCGGATATTGAATAATCCTGAATTTAGCGCTCGTCTTGTCATTGAAGCGAAAAAGAAAATAGATGCGCGTTATACGCTCGCTCATATGGCAGATGCCACCATTGCGGTCTATAAAGAATTGATGCATGCGACAAAGATCCTGATCATTAAAATGACAGCGGTCGGGGACATTGTACTGTCGACGGCAGCATTTAAAGCGATCCGTTATAAATTTCCCAATGCTCAAATTTATTGCTTAACGTCACCGCAAAACAGCGCCATTGTAGAGAGTTGCCCGTACATCAATCAAGTCATTGTGTTTGACCCCATGTTTAAGGATTTTAAGGCCGTGTGGCATAAAGCTGCAGAATTACGCGGCTACAATTTTGACAAGATAGTGGATCTGCAGAACAATCGTGTAAGCCATCTACTGTCTTTCCTGACAATGCCTAAGGAATCATACGGTTATAATAACGGCAAATTCGGTTTTCTTTTATCCAATAGGATAAAGAACAATATCCGTGATATTCCACCGGTGGAACATCAATTCCGCATATTGAAAATGCTTGGGATCGATTATAGCCCGGACATTAAACTGGAATTGAATCCGTCTGCTAAAGATGACGCGTATATCCAGGAATTACTGGACAGTGAATGGTTAAGTGATGGGCAGATCTTTGTAGGTTTGAATGTATCGGCATCCAGCCATTGGCCGACTAAGAATTGGCCGCTGGAACATATGGCTAAATTATGCGATATCCTGGCGCATAAGAATATCCGGGTGATCTTGACCGGCGAGAATAAAGACAAGTCTCTTAGCAGAAAACTGGTCACCAAGGCCCGTGCCAAGCCTGCGAGTTTTGTGGGAAGGACAAATATCATGCAGTTAGCGGCATTGATCAAGCGCTGCAAGGTGTATATTTCACCGGACTCGGCACCATTGCACGTCGCCGCTGGCATGCAGGTCCCTATCATCGCTTTCTTTGGCCCCACCGATGCGCGTCGTCATATGCCGCCGGCAGATAAAAGTGTTATCCTGCATAAGCCAATGAAATGTTCGCCCTGTTACTCGGGCACTTGCAAGATCAAAACACATGCTTGTATGAATGATATTTCACCTGAGGAAGTGGCCCGAAAGGTCATGCAATTCATCAAATGAACATCCTTTTTTTGACAACGCATGCCAACACCGGCGGCATTACCAGTTATATCCTGACATTGGGAGAAGCTTTAATTAAGTCAGGGCATAAGGTATGGGTGGTTTCGAGTGGCGGGGATTGTGTGCCCCGGATCGAAGCAGCTGGGATGCGGCATGTAACGCTTAACATACGCACCAAATCTGAAGTCCATCCTAAATTATTATTGAGTTTGCCAATATTGGATCGTTTGGTCCGTGATGAAAAAATAGATATTATCCATGCCCAGACGCGTGTGACCCAGGTGATGGGTTTTTGCGCCAGCCGTTCGACGGGCGTTAAAATGATCACGACCTGCCATGGATTTTTTAAACCGCGCTGGTTTAGAAAAACATTTCCCTGTTGGGGAGAAGCGGTTATTGCTATCAGTAAACCAGTGGCCCGGCATTTGAGCGTTGATTTTGCAGTAGACTCCAAGAAGATCTATTTGATCGCTAATGGGATCGATCTGGATCGTTTTGTCATGACTACTGATCAAATCCGTCGAGCTGCACGGCAAAAATGGGGCCTAGGTGAGGAGCCTCTGATCGGTATTATCGCGCGTTTATCAGATGTAAAGGGTATCGATGTCTTGATCAGGGCTATGCCTCTTATTTTAAAAGAAATACCTGAAGCACAATTGATGATCGCAGGCCAAGGCCCGGAAGAAGATTCTTTAAAAAAATTAACTCAAGATCTGTCATTATCAGGTCATGTGGAGTTTAAGGATATCGTCAATCAAACAGAGGGCCTTTTGCCCGGCTTTGATGTTTTTGTCATGCCTTCTTTAATGGAAGGACTAGGATTGTCCGTGATGGAAGCTCAAGGCTGTGGCATTCCCGTCGTTGCCTCCAGGGTCGGAGGATTGATCGATTTAATTGAAGATGGTAAAACAGGTTATTTAGTTGCGGCCAGTGATCCGGCAGCTTTAGCTAGCCGTGTGATAGAGGCCCTTCGCAATCCTGATCGATCGAAAATAATGGCAGTTGAAGCAAGATCGAATATAGAACAATTCTTTTCTGTCCAAACAATGCTTAAACAAACCCTTCAAATATATGAACAATATTCTGGTCGTTAATGTCAATTGGTTAGGGGATGCGGTTTTTTCTACCCCTGTTTTTAGGGCGCTTAAAAAAGCGTACCCGCAGGCACGGATATCCTGTTTATGTGCGCCTCGGGTTAAAGAAGTCCTTGAGTATTGCCCTTATGTGGACAAAATAATTACTTATGATGAACAGAAGAAACATCGGCTGCCCTGGAAAAAATGGAAACTGATCCAGCATTTAAGAAATGAAAAGTTTGATGCAGCTTTCCTGCTTCATCGTTCCATGACGCGTGCGTTGATCGTGTATTTGGCAGGAATACCTTTGCGTATCGGATATAGCAAGGCTAAAGCTCTTTTGACCCATCCTGTGACGATGAATGCCGAGGATATCCATCGTTGCGATCATTATTTGAAAGTTTTGGAAGATTACGGGATCAAGATCGATGATCGCTTATGTGAATTGCGTTTGAAGATCGAAGATATGGAAAGTGTTGATAAGAAATTAAGCAAGGCAGGTGTAGGGCCGACAGAAAATTATGTCGTGCTAAACACCGGCGGCAACTGGGACCTTAAAAAATGGAGCGCGGATTCTTTCGCCATCCTCGCTAAACGCCTGGACCAGGAATTTAATTTGAAGGTCGTTCTTCCTGGGGCGGATAAGGACAGGGAATCTTGTCAACGGATTGCCCAATTAGCTGATATAAAGGCTGTCGTTCTGGCAGGTGAAACGACTTTAGGAGAATCACTGGCACTTTACAAAAGGGCAGCAGCCGTGATCTCTGGCGATTCAGGGCCTTTGCATTTGGCGCATAGTGTGGGAGCCAATGTGATCGGTATTTTTGGGCCCACCCGCCCTGAGATCACCGGCCCCCGCGGCAGCGGCCGTGTTCAAATCCTATTTAATGATGTCGGATGCAATAAAGCTCCTTGTTATCATTTAAGTTGTACTAATAATGTCTGTATGCAATCCGTGACGGTGGATGATGTGTGCCAAGCTTTTAAAAAAATCAGGGATTAAGAATATTTTAGTCATCAGCCTGACGAATATCGGGGATGTGGTCCTGACATGCCCTGTGATCGATATTCTGCGACGGGATTTTCCTGATGCACACATAGATGTAGTGATAGGCCCTAAAGCAGTTTCACTGTTTGCGGGTAATCCTCATTTTTTTATCAAGGTGTTTGATAAGAGATCTTCTTTTAAAGAAAAAATTGCATGCTTTAAAGATTTGAAACGGGCTCATTATGACTGTGTTGTTGATCTAAGATGTACGGTGCTAGCTTTTTTCCTAGCGTCCAGATATGCGACACCTGTAATAAATTCTTCCAAAGGCCCGATGCAAATGCATAAGAAGGACATACATTTAAATCGCCTGCGGCAAGTTTATGATTTTGATGATCCGGCGGCGAAACAATATGCTATCTTGACAACAAAAGAAGATGAGCAATTTTTTGAAGGGGCAGTGGCACAAGCTTTACAGGGACAGGATTTTGTGGTGATAGCGCCTGGTGCAGCGGATTCTGCCAAGCGTTGGCATCCCGAAGGTTTTGCAGCGGTGGCGGATCATCTGGCAGCTACTAAGAAAATAGTTTTTGTAGGGGATGCTAACGATGCCCAGATCGTTGCTGATATTCAAGGGCAGATGAAGATGCCTTCACTGTCATTGGCAGGAAAAATTAACTTACGGCAATTGGCTTTTGTTTTAAAGAAATGCTCGTGGGCTCTGACCCATGACAGTGGAGTGATGCATCTTGCTTCTTATTTTGATGTGCCTGTCCTGGCCCTTTGGGGGCCGACGGACACTAGGGCTTATTCTCCCTGGAGCAAGAAGTCTGTGATCGTCAGGCGTAATGAGAAATGCCTGCGATGCCTTGACCCTAGCCTCAAGGTGCTGCATAATTGCATGTCTTTTATTGAAGTGGAAGATGTGATCAATGCCGTGAAAGAAATTCAACAATGAAAACACACAAGACCTTTAATAATATTCTGATCGTACGCACAGACCGCATCGGTGATGTGGTGTTGAGCACGCCTGCGATCAAGGCGATATCTCAATCCTATCCTGGGGCGCGTATCTCTGTGCTCGTTACACCTGCGACATTCGATCTGGTCAATGGTAATCCTTATGTGGATGAAATCCTAATAGATGACCGTCAAGGAAGGCATAAAGATCTTTTTGGATTTTTATTATTAGCCAGAGAAATTCGTTTAAAGCAGTTCGATCTGGTCATCATATTCCATACCAAGCGTCGTTATAATCTGGTTTGTTATACAGCAGGAGTGCCTTATCGTTTAGGTTATAAGAATAATAAATTAGGATCCTTGCTGACACATCCATTAAAAGACATCAGGCCTTTAGGTGAAAAGCATGAAGCGATATATTGTATGGATGTTTTAAAGGCTATTGGCGTTGAGAATGATGAGTTGGATCTTTTTGTGCCTTTACAAAAAGAAGCAGAAGGCTGGATGCTTAATTGGATGGATGAAAATAATGTAAAGACCAATGAGTTTATTGTGATCCATCCAGGTGCTTCTGATCCAACCAAGTGCTGGCCTACAGAGAATTTTGCATCATTCATCGATAGATTCGCAGAGCGTTATTCATTGAAAATAGTTTTAATTGGTACTCCACAGACCATGCCAGTGGCTGCAGAAATCCTGCATAAAACCCGTCGCTCTTCTGAAGTCTTAAATTTGACAGGAAAAACCTCATTAGCCCAGATGGCAAGTTTACTCAGACGTTCGCGTTTGTTGATCTCAAATGATTCGGGACCTGTCCATGTAGCGGCAGGGGTTGGATGCAGTGTCATTTCTTTGTTCTTGCGTAATCAGCCTGGCATCAATGCAGAACGCTGGAAACCGCTTGGCCCCAAGAGCTTTATATTAAGTAATAAGCAAGGTGAAGAAATTAAGTTAGATACAAAAGGAAAGGTTATTGCTGGTAAGCCTGGCTCTATCAGTGTGGATAGTGTGTTGGAATTAACTGAACAGATATTCCAAAAGAATAATCAGTACGAAATTTTTTAAAAATCTTAGCCTTTACACGCATAGGCAATTTTGCTATATTACAACCTTCTTTGAGAGTGTTTTGCAAATACGCTGGCTTAGCTCAGTTGGTAGAGCAGCTGATTTGTAAACCCTCCAGACAAAATTTCGTAACCCACTCCAATTCTTGTAATTACGTCTACTACCAATAAGTTGCGACAAAATTCTAAAAACACCAATTGCCACAATTTAGTTTATTTTACTATCCTTTTTAGCACCGATTTAGCACATAAGGAACGGCTGAGTGTCAGTCAAATTTCATGTTGAAAATAATATTGTTACCTAACAAAATATGTATATAGTACATTTGTTAGGTAACATATGTAATTGACATTTGTTACCTAACAATATATACTTATACCAAGGTTGTTAGGTAACAAGGGGGAAGTTATGCCTGGAGTTATTAAAGGAGTTTTAGAAGAAGAATTACAAAATTCTTTGCGAATGCGAAAGGATTATGAATCCGCTTTGTCTAAATTGCCTAGAGGTTGTTTAGTACAAAAGGAAATAAGAGGTCATAAGTATTGTTATATTGTAAAAAGAGAGGGAGATAAGATACTTCATTTGTATAAAGGTAAGCTTTCTTCTGAGGAAATACATAAGCTTAATGAAGCTAAATCTCTTAGAGCTAAATATCGACATGGATTATCTAAGATTAAAAGACAAATTGATTTTTTAAGAGGTGTTTTGCGTGGAAAAGAGTCAATATAAGTTATGTTTAGAGGTTCTTAAGCGGTTTAATCGTTGTGGATTATCATCTGATTTTATTTTGATTGGTAGTTGGGCTGTTGTTTTTTATGAAGAATACTTTAAAAAGAAGCCAGAATTTGTCTTAAGAACTCGTGATCTAGATTTTTTAATTGATAATCCTGGTGCTATAAAAACTCAAGTTGATATTCCTGATTTATTAAAAGATTTGGGCTTCGTTATATCTTTTTCTAATAAAGGATATATGAGTTTAAGTCATTCAGATCTTATTTTAGAGTTTTTGGTTCCAGAAAAAGGAAAAGAAATTGACAGGCCAGTATCATTACGTTCATTGGGAATGAATGCAACTGCGTTAAGATTTCTTTCTTTTTTAAGTGAGAATGTTATAGAGATTAAAACAGAAGATTTTATCGTTACTTTACCGCATCCTGTTCACTTCACTTTGCATAAATTCATTGTTAGTCAGAGAAGTGATAGAAAGCCAGATAAAGCTATCAAAGATAGAGAAGCTGCTATTGCTGTTTTTAAAGCATTAATGGCTCATGGCGAAGAAAGATCTTTGGGTGAAACATTTAAGAAAATGATTCCAGGTTGGCAAAAAATGGTTTTAAAGGGGATAAGTCTTTCCGAAGAGCCAAAATTAGCAGAAATACTTAAGAAATCTTAGGAATCCGATGGTCCTAAGGCTACTTTTCAGCAACTTAATTGTGTTCCTTGCTTAAATATTGAATAGCTATATAATAGTTACAAATGTGGGAAAATAAAGCTTTTACAATTAGTTGAAAGTTAAGCGATTTCGGCTTGGGCCGAGATCGCTTTTTTATTTGACCGAAAGGATTCAGTATGTCTGAACATAAGTGCCCTCTTTGTAAGCAATCCGTTTCTGAGGAAATGTTTGAAAGAATAACAGGTATTTTGCGTACAAGAAAGATTGAGGAGCGCGCTTTAAAAGAAAAGCAAAAAGAACTAATTAAGAAGCATGTCGAACAACAAAAAGCTTTTGAAAAAGAGATGAAAAGATTAAAGAATGAGCAGAAGCAACTCATCGAAAATAAAGTCGCATTGCAAACTAAGAAATTTTCAGAACAGCTTAGTCGTTTAGAGGCTCAAAAGAGAAAAATACAAGATCAATCAGAAAAGAAAATTGCTGTTGCAATAAAGATTGCTGAGAAAAAAGCTAGAGCAGAAGCTAAGGCAGGTGTTAAGGTGCAAATTGAAGAATCAATTAAGAAAGCTGTTGCAAAACAGACAACAGAGCAATCTAAAACTTTATATCGAGTTAATAGAACGCTAGATTCAACTAAGAAGCAAATGTCTACTTTGCAAATTCAAGGTTTGAAACAACAGGAAAAGATTAAGAACCTAGAGAATCAATTAAAGAATCAAACAACTCCTCAGATCGAAGGATTACTTTATGAAGATCAGTTGGTAACGGCATTAAAGAAAGATTTTCCACATGATAAAATTACTCATACTGGTAAAGGTGGAGATATTTTGCAAGAGATTATGTTTGAAGGGCAAAGTTGTGGTTCGTTGATGTATGAATGTAAGAGAGTCACTCAATGGCAAAGTGCACATGCTGAACAGGCCTATGATGCTAGAATACAAAGACACGCAGACTTTGCTATTTTAGTGA
>Ga0206908_1130_pt1 | contig 13234 bp, 8 predicted proteins | sample Alteio_BWOrgHeat_78_FD_152979 | JGI IMG/M metagenome (GOLD analysis project Ga0206908, IMG submission 152979) | Enriched cells from forest soil in Barre Woods Harvard Forest LTER site, Petersham, Massachusetts, United States -... | ecosystem: Environmental > Terrestrial > Soil > Temperate forest > O... | reverse complement strand
CGCGCTTCAAGTTCTTCAAGGAATCGGGCGAGGAGGAGTACCGGTCGTTTCTCGGCGTGCCGCTGATCGATCGCGGCGTGTTGCAGGGCGTGCTTGTGGTGCAGACCAAGGAGGCGCGCACCTTCCGCGACGACGAGATTCAGTTGCTGGCCGACGCGGCCGGCGAGGTGGCCCCGGCGGTGAGCGAGGCGCGCACGCTCGACCGCTTCATCGCACCGGCGCAGGAACGCCTGTGGGCGCTCGCCAACAACATCTGGTGGTGCTGGGACCCGGAGTGCATCAGCCTCTTCAATGATCTGAACCCGGTGCGGTGGCGGCAACTGAACCACAATCCCATTGCGCTGCTCAAGGAGATCCCGCTGCACGAGCTGGAGCGGAGGGCTTCGGAACTCGGCCTGCACAGCCGCATCAACTACTGCTATCGCCGCCAGCAGGAGTATCTGCTCGCCGACCATACCTGGGGCGCGAACAACGCCGGCGTGTTGAGGCCGCGGCCGGTGGGGTATTTTTCGGCGGAGTTCGGTCTGCACGAATCGCTGCCGATTTATTCGGGCGGCCTGGGCGTGCTGGCCGGGGACCACATCAAGAGCGCGTCGGATCTCGATATTCCGCTGGTGGGCGTGGGGCTGTTCTACGGGCAGGGATATTTTTTGCAGCGCCTGGATGCCGATGGGTGGCAGCACGAGGATTACATTGCAACGGACGTAGGCACACGGCCCATGCAGATTGCGATCGGGCAGAACGGCGAGCCGGTAATCGTCGAGATTGCGACCCGCTCCGGGTTGATCCGCTCGAAGGTGTGGCGCGTCAAGGTGGGCCGGTGCGACCTGCTCCTGCTCGACTCGAATGTGGAAGGCAATGCGCCGGAGGATCGCGAGCTGACCTCGCGGCTCTACGGCGGCGACGGGCGCACCCGCATACGGCAGGAGCTTCTGCTGGGCGTGGGTGGCTATCGCGCGCTGCGGGCCATGGGCATATCGCCCGGCGTGCTGCACCTGAATGAAGGACACAGCGGGTTCGCCGTGCTCGAGGCCATCCGCTGCCGCATGGACGACGAGGGAATCGATTTCAAAACCGCGGCCAGCCAGGTTGCGCGCGAGGTGGTGTTCACCACGCATACGCCGGTGCCGGCGGGCCACGACCGCTTCCCGGCGAACCTGATTGAAGAACACCTGGGACCGCTGCGCGATCAGCTTGGTCTGTCGCATGAGAACCTGATGGGCTTCGGGCGCGTCTACTCGAACGACGACAACGAGACCTTCTGCATGACGGTGCTGGGGTTGAAACTGTCGCGCCGGGCGAACGCCGTTTCCGCGCTGCACGGCGAGGTTTCGCGCGAGATGTGGTGGAAGCTCTATCCCGGCAAGCCGGAGGACGCGGTGCCGATCGGGCACATCACCAATGGCGTGCACGTGCCGTCGTGGCTGGCTCCGCAGATGCGCCGGCTCTATGACCGGCATCTTGGCGTGGGATGGCAGTTCCGCAGCGGCGACAAGCGCACCTGGGCCGAGATCGAAAAGGTGGACGACGGCGAGTTGTGGGAGACGCACCTCAGCCTGAAGGCGCAGCTCATCGAATTTGCAAGGCATCGCGCGAAGCAGCAGGCGACATTCCGCGAAGAATCGCAGGATGCCATTCAGCGGCTGGGCCGCGTACTGTCGCAGGATGCGCTGACCATCGGATTCGCGCGGCGGTTTGCGACATACAAGCGCGCCAATCTGATCCTGGCCGATATCGAAAGGCTGGCCGGCATGGTGAACGATCCCAAGCGGCCGGTGCAATTTGTGTTTGCGGGCAAGGCGCATCCGCTCGACGAGCCGGGCAAGACGGTGCTGCAACAGATTGCACGGCTGATGCGCGACTCCAATCTGGCCGACAAGTTCGTCTTCATTGAGGACTACGACATCAACGTGGGGCGGCACCTCGTCCAGGGAGTAGACGTGTGGCTGAACAATCCGCGCCGCCCGCTTGAGGCCTCGGGGACGAGCGGCCAGAAGGTGGTGCTCAACGGCGGACTGAACCTGTCCGTGCTCGACGGCTGGTGGGCGGAGGCCTATGACGGACTCAACGGCTTTGCCATCGGCAAGGGCCGCACCCACTCCAATCAGGATGTGCACGACCGCCGCGATGGCGACGACCTGTACCGCGTGCTGGACGAAGAGGTGATTCCGCTCTACTATCAGCGCGACCGCGACGGACTGCCGCGGGGATGGATCCAGCGCATGAAGCGGACCATCCGCACCCTGGGCTGGCGGTTCAACGCCGACCGCATGGTGATGGATTACAGCCAGAAGTGCTACGTGCCGGCAGCCGGCGGAACATCAAGCGAAATCCGCGAGCCGTAGGAAAGCAGCCATCAGCCATCAGCATTCGGTTGCGGCACTCCCGTCAGATCCGCAGCTCAACTGGCCTAGTAATTCTGTCAGTGCCCTCCGGCGTTGATTGCCACTAAATTGATCATCGCGAGGGGACACGGGTGAAATGAGTGGCCCTGTCCCTGCAAGGCGACCGTTCCATCGCTGCTGCGGAATCACTCGCCGCTGAATCGAGTCCAAATGGAGGACAAAGTGAACTTCCTATCCAAGCATTTGAAGGCGAGTACTGCCGCCGTGGCGCTCATCGTGGCCATGACAGCCGTCCCCGGATTTACCCGCGAGAAGTATGAAACCATCGATGCTCAAGCCTATGGTACGAGCACCCAGCTGGGGAAAAACTTCACTGTCAGGCTGATCATCTACGAGTATTCCACTCCGGAAGACAGACAGATTCTGGTCGAGTCGTTTCAGAAGGGTCAGAACGACGGTCTGGCCAACGCACTGGAGAAGATGAAGGCAGTCGGCCGGATCACAATGCCCGGTACCCTGGGCTTCGACGTCTCCTACATCCGGGAAGTCAAGACTCCTACAGGACGGTCGATCCGTTTCGTTACGAACCGCAAGATTGCTTTTGGGGAATCCTACTATTCCACCCAATCGAAGTCTTTCAATCTGACGGCAGGCGAGATCATTATCGACGATCAGAACAAGGACAAGAGCTCAGGCGTCCTCTTCCCGGCAACCCAGCTCACCATCAACAAGGATGGCGAACCACAGTGGGATCTGAGAATGAATCCCTGGAAGCTCAACAACGTCATTGTCTGGCCGGGCGGGGATAAGGACAAGGAGAAGTAACTCCTTCCAGCTCACGTCTTCAATTGGTGGTTTACAAGTCCTGCGAGGTATCGATGATGAGAAAGCAACTGCGTTGGTGCAGTGTCGCGCCGGTGATGGCTTTCGTGCTGATGGGCAGCACCTTGACCCAGGCGAAGAGCAAGTATGTTTGTGATGAACCGCAACCCGCGGACCTGTGCAACGCCGCCAACACTTGCGGATCGGCAACCGAGTCCTGCAAGGTCGACATCAGAAGGTCAGGGGCTGGCGCAAGCGTCAAACCGGGAATTCCCAACGCCAAGAGCAATCAGTTCTTCTGCGTAAAGGCCGGCACTACGGTGGTGTGGATGACCTCCAGCAAGAACACCGGTTTCAACGTTTACTTCGGGGCGGATTTGCCTTTTACTCCGGATGATCCCATCGTCGGCGGCGGAAGCAAGCCCGTAACCGTGAAGGCCCAGACCCCCGGCTGCTACAAATACGACGCCGGGGCATTCTACTCAGGCGCAGTCTACGGCATGAGCGGAGGCAGCAAGCCCGAGCTCGTGATTCTGCCCTAGCCCCCGAGAGCCTGCCATGCAGGCTCCACACGCGGTCCTGAAGCACTTACAGATTTCTGCGCGGACGTCAGTCTTGACGTTCGCGTAGTCCTGCGTATATTTCCTATCCAGAGGTCCCCGCGCAAATGAAGAACCTGTTTGACGTGTCCCTCGCCGGTGAGATCAAGGACCGCGTCACGCGATTGACGCCGGAGAGCCAGAGGCAGTGGGGTACGATGACGGCGGCGCAGGCCATGGCCCACTGTTCGGCGAGTATGGAATGGGCGGTTGGAGACCGGCGTCCGCCGCGCGCGGGCCTTGGATTGAGAATCATGGGTCGGATCGTGAAGCCCCTGGCGCTCGGAAATGACTCGCCCCTTCGCCGAAACAGCCCAACTTCCGAAGATCTTGTAGTCAGCGACGAGCGCAATCTCGCGAGGGAGCAAGTGAGACTCTGCGGACTCATTGCCCGGTTTGTGGCGGGCGGCTCAAAGGGATGCACTTCGGCCCCGCACACTTTCTTTGGACCGCTGACACCGGAAGAATGGGCCACGTTGACCTGCAAGCATCTCGATCATCACTTGAGGCAGTTCGGGGTTTAGTTGGGCGCTAGATTCGAAGGGTTGGCGAAAGAGTTGAGGGCACATCAAGGGAAGGTGGCTAAGCGCCGACATCACTCCGGGACTCTGAAGTCGTAGACTCTCCCCGAAGCGGCGCCTCCTGATCTGGCTCCTCCTGAGGAGCCGCCGGCCATGGTTGCCTGCTGGCCAGTGCCCATGAAGAAGGCGTATTCTCCCGGCTTCATTTCCGCCTCGAGTTTGAGCTTGTACATCCTGATTCCAACGTGCTCGGCGGTGAAGGCGATCTCCTTCTCGCGCTTGACGCCCGATTTGCCGCCGGTGATGCCACCGAAGCTTCCTATCTGGAACTCCCTCCGGTTGCCTTTCTTCTCGAGGATGATCAGTGCGAAGTCGGCAGCGCTGCCGCCGTCAGGGACATAGATGTAGAAGACGGCCTGGCGGTCGCTGACCACATTTTTGGATTGCGGGCCGTCCAGATACGCGTCCCAGTGTTCGTTTCGCAGGCCGTAGGTGAACATGCTGCCGGCCTTGCCGCCGACCTTGGCCTGACTGATGGCTTGCCCCTCGATGCGGGCGAAGGCAAAGCCGTTCTTCCAGTAGACGCCGACCTCAGGTGGCGGCAGGTTTGGGTCGTTGGATACCGGCGTGGCCGCTACCACGACCTGGCCGGCAGGCGGGGCAGGATTGATCATCACCTTGATGACTTCATTGGAGACATTGGCCGCCTTGAGTCCCTTGAGGCCGTTGACGCTGGTGTCGAATTGCAGAGTCCCGCCGGCGCTGGCGGCGCGGATCTTGGCGATGATCACGTCGTCCGAGAGGCCGAGGCCCACCATGTCAATGACGTCCTGGTTGGTGATCCGCGCGGAGAGTTGCTGGCTCCAGGTGATGGAAGAGAGAAGGAGGAACAGAAATGTAGCCAGAAAGGCCTGCCGTCTCATGAAAACTCCTCACCCAGCCTGAAGTTGCGTCCCGCTCGCGGGCCCCGAATGTGGACGTTAGAAACGTAGCACGATTCGGACACGTTCCATGAATCCTTTGGGAGCCTCCTCGGCGCACTTGCGGTGAACTGGCAGGGCAGACCCACGAGCAGGTTCCACCGGGATCGAAAGGCGCCTCCAGGCGGAGAAACCAGTGAGCTATTAACTTTTCGATTAGCAGCGGCGGAGATTCCAGCCAGGTTTTCGCTCTGGAGTCTTTTGGCAGTTCGCCACGAGTTGGGGCGGGAGGATCATTTACGCGCATAGTGTACCCGGCCTTGCCATCGCCCATCCGCCTGAGCGGCGATCCCGGCTGTGGTCCCGGTTGGGGATTGATTCCTGAATTGGTTTTGACCGCTTTGTCCACATCTGCACAACTCGGGTCTTTATTTCCACCGCCTTGCGGCCTTGTGGCGCAGCAGCGCGCGGCATAGGCTGGAAGGTGCGCATCCGCCCGTCGATTGCGGGCCTTGCGAAAAGCCTGGGAGAGCGGAATCGCAAGGCATCTAAGGGGCCAAACTCCGCGTCCTTTCCGGCGATTTGAGCTTTCCACAGGGCAAATGCCGGGATTGTGAAGCCGGATACCCCGGAATACAATCAAAACACTAGATGTTGTGGTTTACAGTTGACAGGCTCTATAGACAGCGGTATTTTTTCATCTGCGGCTGTGAAAGGACCATTAAACCGCACAGCGCGATTGAGGCGGCAACGGACCGCCACACACGCCGGACGGCCGCCCACGGATCACAATTCGCATTCATGTTTTTTACCCGGATTCTTTCTGCAGCAACCGCTATTCGGAAACCCATTTTCGGGCCCAGTGCCCGACCAAATTTGAGGCATTTTATTCGCTTCTGCCGAACAAGGAGACCCCCTATGAACGAGGCCCATCTGCACACATCCACCACCCACACTCCCGCAAGCCAGGCGACCCAGGGCGGACTTCGCTTCACCCGCCGGTTTACGAGGCCGGGCATTTCGCCCTACGACGAAGTGCAGTGGGAAAAGCGCACCGCATCCATCACCGACAGCAAGGGCAACTCGATCTTCGAGCAGAAGGACGTGGAAGTGCCCTTCGACTGGTCGATGACGGCCACCAACATTGTGGCTTCGAAGTATCTGCATGGGCAGATGAACACGCCGGAGCGCGAGAGCGGTGTGCGGGCTCTGGTGGAGCGCGTGGCGGAGACGGTGCGGGACTGGGGCATTGAGGGCGGGTACTTTGCGACGGCGGAAGATGCGGCGGTGTTCTATGACGAGCTGGCGCACATGCTGCTGACGCAGAAGGTGGCGTTCAACTCGCCGGTGTGGTTCAACGTGGGGTGCGACCGGATGGAGCCGGACGCGGCCGGCAATAGCTGGCACTGGGATCCGGCCACGGGCTGCGTGAAGTTCGAGGCCACGGGGTACAAGAATCCGCAGTGCTCGGCCTGCTTCATCAATGCCGTTGAGGACTCGCTGGATGCGATCCTGACGCTGGCCAAGACTGAGGGCATGCTGTTCAAGTGGGGATCGGGCACCGGAACCAATTTGTCGCCCATCCGCGGCTCGAAGGAACTGCTGTCGGGGGGCGGCGAGGCTTCGGGACCGTTGAGCTTTATGCGCGGGTTCGATGCCTTTGCCGGAGTCATCAAGAGCGGCGGCAAGACCCGCCGCGCGGCCAAGATGGTGATCCTCAACGTGGATCATCCGGACATCGTCGACTTCATCGACTGCAAGGCCAAGGAAGAGGCCAAGGCGTTCGCGCTGATCCGCGCGGGCTATGACGGATCGGGTCCCGACAGCGAAGCCTATTCGTCGATTTTCTTCCAGAACGCCAACAACTCGGTGCGCGTGAGCGACGAGTTCATGCGGGCCTACGAGGCGGACGGCGAGTACTACACCCGCGCGGTGAAGGATGGCAGGCCGGTCAACAAGTACAAGGCGCGCGACATCATGCACAAGATCGCCAAGGCCACGTGGGAGTGCGGCGATCCGGGACTGCAGTTCGACACCACCATCAATAAGTGGCACACCAGCAAGAACACGGCGCGCATCAATGCGTCGAACCCCTGCTCGGAGTACATGTTCCTGGATAACTCGGCCTGCAACCTGGCCAGCTTCAACCTGCTGAAGTTTGTGAACGCAGCGGGGCAGTTCGACATTCCCGCGTACCGGCACGCGGTATCGGTGATGATCACGGCGATGGAAATTCTCGTCGACAACTCGGGATATCCGACCGAGTCGATCTCGAAGAACTCGCATGACTACCGGCCGCTGGGTCTGGGCTACGCGAACCTGGGCGCGCTGCTGATGGCGTTCGGATTGCCCTATGACTCGGAGGCGGGACGCGACCTGGCGGCGGCGCTGACCGCCATCATGTGCGGCCAGTCGTATCTGCAGTCGGCGATCATCGCGGGCTCGTGCAAGCCGCTGGCTTCCGCAACCACGCTGACGGCCAGCGTGGAGCGCCAGGGCGGCGCCTGCCCCGGATTCTATGTGAACCGCGAGCCCTTCCTCGATGTGATCCGCATGCATCGCGCCGAGGTGAACAATATCGGCAAGTCGAAGGTGAGCGGCGAGCCGTTCTCAGTGCCGCAGCTCGAGCAGTTGCTCGACGCCAGCCGCGAGTGCTGGGACATGGCGCTGCTCTACGGCGAGCGGCATGGCTACCGCAACTCGCAGGTGACGGTGCTGGCGCCCACAGGCACCATCGGCTTCATGATGGACTGCGACACGACCGGCATCGAGCCTGATCTGGCGCTGGTGAAGTACAAAAAGCTGGTGGGCGGCGGCATGATCAAGATCGTGAACAACACGGTCCCGGCCGCTCTGTTCAAGCTTGGCTACAGCGACGAGCAGGTGAATGCGATCGTGAGCTACATCGACGCGACCGGTACCATCGAAGGCGCGCCGAGCATCAAGCCCGAGCACCTGGCGGTCTTCGACTGCAGCTTCAAGCCGGCCAAGGGCACGCGCTCGATTCAGTACATGGGCCACATCAAGATGATGTCGGCGACGCAGCCGTTCCTGTCGGGCGCGATCTCGAAGACCGTGAACCTGCCCAACGAGGCGACCATTGAAGACGTGGCCGAAGCGTATGCAGAGAGCTGGCGCCGCGGCATCAAGGCGGTGGCGATCTATCGCGATGGTTCGAAGGGCACGCAGCCGCTCAACACCAGTCTCGATGCGAAGAAGGAGCCCTCGGCTCTGGATGCCGCGGCAGCTCGTGTGCTGAGCAACCTTGCCGCGGGCCAGGCGGCGGCGGATGCCGACGTGAAGGCGCTCGAAGCGAAGATTGGCGAGAGGCTCGAGATCACGGCGAAGCAGGTGATCGCCGCAGCCACTTCGTTCCAGAAGTCGATGGAGGATATCGCGAAGGCCGCTTCGATCCCGGTGATCAAGGTCAGCCCGGTTCCCATGCCGCCGGCTCCGGAACACCAGGACTTGAACGCGCCGCCGCGCGCTGTGCGGCATCGTCTGCAGGAGGAGCGTGCCTCGATTACGCACAAGTTCTCGATTGCGGGGCACGAGGGCTACATCACTGTGGGCCTCTATCCGACCGGCCAGCCGGGCGAGATCTTCATCAAGATGGCGAAGGAAGGCTCAACCGTTTCGGGCCTGATGGACTCCTTCGCCACGGCAATTTCCCTGGCGCTGCAGCACGGTGTTCCGCTGCGCGTACTGTGCGAGAAGTTTGCGCACACGCGCTTTGAGCCGAGCGGCTGGACGGGCAACGAACAGATTGGCTACGCGAAGAGCCTGATGGACTACATCTTCCGCTGGCTGAATCTGCGCTTCCTGTCAGGCACGCAGCTTTCGCTGTTCGCGGGGCTGGCTCCGCAGGCGCCGCAGCTTCCCGCTTCGCCCACGATCCTGAGCAACGCGGAACTCGAAGACGAAGCCGCTATGCCGCACGATCAGCTATCGCGGCTGGCCGAAGAAGTGGCGCGCAAGCTGAACGAAGTGGGGCAATCGCCGTTGCCGGGTATGGGAACGACGGCATCTCCCGCGGGCGGCATCGCACCGGAGATGCAGGCCGCCAGCGCAACCGCCGAGGCCGGGGTTCCGGAGATGAAGGATCGCGGAATCTATCACGCCGCGGATGCGATGCGCGACATGTACGACATGGGCGACGCGCCGAGCTGCGGTGTGTGCGGAGCGATCATGGTCCGTAACGGAAGCTGCTACCGCTGCATGAGCTGCGGCTCGACGTCGGGCTGCAGCTAGAACAGCTGAACCCGCCATAACTCACAACAACAACAATGAACCGCCCCGTAAAGCCAAGGCTTTACGGGGCGCTTTTATCTGACCTGTTCCAGGCTCGGCGTTGGATGATTCCCCGGGTGTTCTCCCACAAGAACACCCGGGCTCCTCACTCGGCGACCGTCAAACGGACCGTGGAGGTCTCTGCGGAATTTGAGCCTATGAGTATGTCGACCGGACCAGGCTCGACTGTCTTCTGCATCTGCGCATCGAGAATCGCCAGTTGTTCCGGACCCACATCGAACGTAACAGTAGTCGAAGCGCCGGGCTCGAGATGAATGCGCTTGAATCCGCGCAATGCGATCACCGGCTGAACGATGCTGCTCACCGGATGATGAACGTACATCTGAACCACCTGATCTCCGGCGCGTGAGCCTGTGTTTGTCACGGAGACGGAGACCTTCGCGGTTTCACTCGCAGCAATCTTCCCGCGATCGACGGCGAGATTGTTGTAGGTGAAAGTCGTATAACTCAGTCCCCATCCGAATGGGAACAGCGGCGAGTTCTCGTGGAAGACGTAACCGCGGCGCGCGGCCGGAGTCTTGTAGTAGTACACCGGAAGCTGGCCGACGTTGCGCGCAATCGTCACCGGCAAATGTCCCGAGGGATTCACATCACCGAAGAGAACATCGGCGAGCGCATTGCCGGTCTCCTGGCCCAGATACCAGCCTTCCACAATCGCAGGCACCTGTGCCGCGAGCTGCTCAATCGCATACGCCTTCCCGTTGAGCAGCACCGCGACCATGGGCTTGTTGAGCTTCGCGACCTCGCGAACGAGATCGTTCTGCCGCCCAGGCAGCTCGATGGTGTCCGAGTCGCCGAGCATCGTCATGCCCGGACCCATGTTCCCGATCGACTCGCGCGAGACAATCTCATTGCCGCCCAGTGCAAGCACAACAATGTCAGCCGACTTCGCCGTTTCGATGGCTTCTTGCATCAGCTTCTCGTCCATCTCCGGCGATGGCGCCTTGAATACGCCCAGGCTGTTCAGATTCGGAGCGGTGTCGGGTTCCGAGATGCGGCAGCCTTCTGCGAATACAACCTTGACGCCCGTGCCGGCCCGCTTCTGAATGCCGTCGACAACGGAAACGTAATAGGGAGGAATCCCGCTGTAACCGCCCAGCCGCGCCTTCTTGCCGTTGGGTCCAATCACTGCGATGGTCTTGAATTTCGTGGCATCCAGCGGAAGCACACCGTTCTTGTTCTGCAGCAGGACGATGGCTTCATCGGCGACCTGGCGCACCAGCTTGGCATGATCCTTGTTGCCCACCTCTTTCGCAGCGCGGTCTTCATCCACATACGGATGCTCGAAGAGTCCGGCGCGGAACTTGGCAGAGAGCACGCGGCCCACGGCTTCGTCGAGCCGTTGTTGCGACACCTTGCCCGCCTGCACCGCGGCAACCAGCCCCGGGAAGCCGGACGGAGCCGGCAGTTCCATATCCACGCCTGAATTGAATGCGAGCACACCGGCGGCCGCATTGTTGGCCACGAGATGATGCCGCGAGGCCAGCTCGTCAACGGCCATGTAATCCGATGCGGTCAGGCCGCTGAATCCCCACTCCTTGCGCAGAATCTGCTGCAGCAGCCACGGGTTGGCGTGCGACGGAATGCCACCGTTGTTTTCGTTGTACGAGGGCATCACCGCTTCGGGATGAGCGTTCTTCACCACCTGCTCGAAGGGATAGAGGAAGATGCCCCGCATGGTGCGCTCGGAGAAATCATTGGGGCCGACGTTGGTTCCGTTCTCAGGCTGCCCGTGAACAAAGTGCTTCAACGTGGCGTAAACGCGATCGTCGCCGAGGCGATCGTCCGCGCTCTCCAGGCCCTGCAGGCCCTTCACCGCGGCCGTCCCCAGCGTTGCGACCAGAAGCGGATCTTCCGAGTACATCTCCTCCACGCGGCCATACCGCGGATCGCGACTCAGGTCGAGCACCGGCGCCAGCACCATCGTGTTTCCGGCCGCGCGCGACTCCAGCGCAACGGTCGTAAACATCTTCTGCAGCAGTTCAGGATCCCACGTGCTGCCCAGCGCCACGGCCTCAGGAAAACTCGTGGCCCCCGGCAACACCGCGCCATGCAGCGCTTCGCCGTGGAACATGATCGGAATGCCGAGGCGCGTGTTCTTGAGCACCCAGCCTTGCAGAAGATTCCTCTTCTTCGCACCCCGGCGGGGATCGGCCGGCCCGCCCGTGCCCGTGAACTCATCCAGCTGCGCAAACGTGCCCAGGCCGTTCGCCGCCATCCTCTTCACGATCGCTTCGTTGAGGTGGTCGCCTTCAAACGGAGAGGGGAAGGTGAACCCGGGAAAGGCCGGCAGCGTCCAGTTGCTTTCGAGCTGCGCGACTTTCTCCTCGACCGTCATGCGGCCGAGCAGGTCGCGCACCCGGTCCGGAATGGCGGCCTTCGGATCTTTGTAGATGAGTTTGGTGCTGTCCTGCGAATACGCAAGGGACCCACACAGCGAAATCAGGCAAACAAGACAGACGAGCGCTTTCTTCATAGATTCCTCTGACAGTTAAAGGCGATTTGACCGATACATGATAAGCCAGCCGGCGGCCGCTGGCTGTGCGCGCCGACCTGTGCAAGCTGGCCTGCTTACTTGCTGCTCTCCTTCGCCGGCGTGGCTGTGAACTCACCTGTCACTCCGAAGGGCTGCACTTCGACGCTGCCGGCAATCTTGCCTGAATCATCCAGGGTCGCCGTGTAAGTGAGCGTGAGCGCAGTTCCGTTGTAGTCCATGTCGTACTTCCACGTCGCTTTGTTCCCGTCGAGCGTGCCGGTCACCGGTACCTCGCTGTCAGCGGTCTTGCAGCTGCCGGAGAGCTTGTTGTCGGTCTGCACGAACTTGCACACCTGGTCGCTCTCATTTCCGGCAACGTTGTTGTGAATGGACCACTCGCCGGTAAGGCTGGGCGCCCCAGCGGCAAAAGCGGAGGAGGCAAAGAGGAGAGCGGCGGATGCGAAGAGAGCCTTCATGGATAGATACACCTTCCCCAGATGGGTTTAAAGTTTGCGCGGACGATTGATCCTCCAGCCGACAGGAAGCGCTAGCCAGCGGCATATCGAAACAATACCGACCAGTCAGTTTCTTGTCAACGCGAAAGATTTTGGCGGCCCAAGGCCCCTAAACCCTTACGGCGCCAGATCCATCCCCGCCGCAGTCTGCAACTGGGCCAGCGCGTTCAGATACGCAGCGAGCTCCTGCCGATACGCGAGCTGCGTCGCGCGATAGGTACGCTGCGCATCCAGAAAATCAAGAATCGATGCGCCTCCCTTGTGAAACGAAAACTCCTCGATATCGAGCGACTCTTTCGCGAAGCCCAGGTAGGTCTGCTCGTACATGTGCAGGCGATCGCGCGCCGACGTGAATTGAGCGTAAGCCGACTCGACATCCTGAATCACCTGCGTTCGCGCCGCGCCCACCACAAAATCCGAGCGCACCTGTTCTGACTGCGCGCGCGCAATCTCGCCCTGGTTGCGATTGAAAATTGGAAGCGGAATCGAAGCCACTCCCAGCCCCATCGCGTTGGAAGAACTCCCCTTGGGATAGAACGGCTGAAACCAGTCCGCGCCCGGGATCTCACTTCCCGTGTGCAGATACGAGATGCCGATGGTCGGGTCAGGCCACGCATTCGCCTTGGCCAAGCGAAGATCGGCTGCCGCCTTCACGCGGCCCCCCTAGGCCGACTTCATATCGGGGCGATTCTCAATCGCCAGTTGCTCCAGGTCGGCGAGATCCT
>Ga0206908_1129_pt1 | contig 13307 bp, 15 predicted proteins | sample Alteio_BWOrgHeat_78_FD_152979 | JGI IMG/M metagenome (GOLD analysis project Ga0206908, IMG submission 152979) | Enriched cells from forest soil in Barre Woods Harvard Forest LTER site, Petersham, Massachusetts, United States -... | ecosystem: Environmental > Terrestrial > Soil > Temperate forest >... | reverse complement strand
TTTAAATGATATGGATCATCAAAAAGTTCAGGATGACACAAAAAATAGCTGTCCTGTGAATAATCAATAAACACGGCACCATTACTTTTAGCAATTAGACTGGCAAGTTTTAACGTAGAAGAATTAGCATAATCAAAATTGATATAATAGGGCGCTACAATGACAAAAACATGCGCCCCTGAATGGACGGCTTGTGCAATAAAATCTTGATAGACCTTGATCTTAGCCTTATCCATGGCCGTTTCTTTAAATTCTTTTTTTTCTAATGGCGCTTTCCACCTGCCATCAAGGGGAATGTAGCCTCTGTCGCTCTGTTTCGTCATCTTTATGCTGTCAGCCGCTATATTTAATATCATTGAATTAAAAGGATATATTTGAGAAAACATCTTAAATTTCTCAAAATTACTTTTAAAAGAAATAATACTTCTTATTTCTTTATGTGAACGGTAATACGGCAACAGTTTGGACAAGCGGTCATACCCTTCCCTTGAGCGGTCAAATTCTAGAAAATCCATGCTTAAAATAATGACCTTGGGAGAATGTTTCTTTAAAATACTGCGCAGCACAGCATAATGGTAAAAAACCCCTTGCCCGTCCGAACCAACGTTATAAAACGAAGGGCCCCATTCCCTTTCAAATATTTCGGAAGAAAAATTATGGGTAGCACGGGATGAACCAAAGACCAGGAGGTCCTTATCAACAGTATTTAATACATAGGTGGTTTCAGCATACTGCCCGACTTTAATCCTAAAATAAAAATACCGTAACGCGTTTCCTATTAAAAAATCAAGCAGCACAAGTATCAATAGGAAAGAAAGCAAATTTCTAAAAAATAACTTTGCCTGCATACATTAAGTGCCCTTAAAATTGGAAATAAATAAATTGTCCACCGTCAAAAACACCGATGAGCAAGATCAAAAGTATCACGGCAGAATATGCTGCATACCTCACCCAACAACGGCGGTCTTCAAAGAAAGAAGATCCCGGCAAGAACTCTTCACAGGATTCCGCTGTTATTAAAAACAAAATGCCTATGATCGAATAAATAAATTCTGAAAGACTTGGTACAAAAAGCGGGCCATGGAAATGAACGATCTTATTAATTATTAAAAAAGCATCATGCAGATTGTTGGCCCTAAAGAATATCCATGCGAAACAAACTAACAAAAAAACGCCTATCATGTTCAAGTAACCTGCAAATCTTTGCCAGGCAATAGGCAAAGAAAAGTGAAAGACATTTTTATTCATTCGATCAACCACCAAACCACTCACCAAATAAGAACCGTGCAAGGCTCCCCAAATCACATAGGTCCAATTAGCGCCATGCCAGAACCCGCTCACAAGGAAAACAATAAATAAATTCAGATACCAACGGGGAATTGAAACCTGGTTTCCACCCAATGGGATATAAAGATAATCCCTAAACCAAGTCGACAAGGAGATGTGCCATCTCTTCCAGAATTCAGCCACGCTACGGGCAAAATACGGTCTTCTGAAGTTGATCATCAACTCAAAGCCCATGACTCGCGCAGCACCAATAGCAATATCTGAATATCCTGAAAAATCGCAATATATTTGAAAGGCAAAAAATAAAGTAGCAAGCGATAATGTAAGGCCGTTATGCTGGCTCGAATTGTTATATACAGCATTCACATACAAGGCCAGGCGATCGGCGATAACCAGCTTTTTAAAGAATCCCCACAATATCAGCTTTAATCCACTGACAACTCTCGTAGATTCAAATTCATGCTTTTCATAAAACTGATGGAGTAAATTTTGGGGACGCTCAATGGGCCCGGCTTCAAGCTGAGGATAAAACATAACATAAAGAGCATAAATACCAAAATGCCGTTCTGTTTTCTGACGCCCCTTATACACTTCTATGACATAGGAAAGGCTTTGAAACGTATGAAAAGACAACCCTATGGGAAGAATTAGTTGAAGAAAAGGTATGGAATAAGCCAAACCAAAAAACTTAGCTACAGAGTCCACATTGGCTGCAAAAAAATTAAAGTATTTAAAGATGAATAAAGCCAGGCAGGTCGATAAAATACTTATGATTAAATATGTTTTCCTTGCCGGACCTTGAGTATCCTCGATCCATATCCCTGTGAAATAGTCTATAATGATCAGGACCAGAAGGATTAGAATGTAAGCCGGCACAAAAACCATGTAAAAATAACAGCTAGCCAGCAAAAGCAGGATCCAACGGATACTATGCGGGATAATAAAATATACCGTAGTGACCAAAATAAAAAAAATACAAAACTCAATCGAATTAAATAACATAGGAACATTCGTTAAAAAACATTTTTATGATTATATCCGTACCTTTGCCAACCACTTCTTGTTCTGCAGATACCACTGTACTGTCCGTCGGATACCTTCCTTGAGATCTACCTTAGGCTGCCAGCCCAAAAGACGCTTGGCTTTGGAGATATCCGCCCAGGTTGCCATGACATCAGTTTTGTGAAAATCCTTTTCATTGCGGGTGGATTTCTTGCCGAGATCTTTCTCAATTAGCCCGATCATTTCATTGAGGCCATAAGGACGATTGCCGCCTAAATTAATGGTCTCAAAACCGACTTTCTTGAGGGCCTTGATGGTCCCTTCGGCAATGTCGTCAACATAGGTGAAATCACGGCTTTGGGTGCCGTCACCGAATACCTGCATAGGTTTTCCTTCATCGATCCATTTGATAAACCGGAACACGCTCATGTCCGGACGCCCGGCCGGCCCGTAAACCGTGAAATACCTCACCACTGACACATCTATCCCGTAAAGATAATGATACGTATAGGCCATTACTTCCGCAGCTTTCTTGCTGGCGGCATAGGGCGAAATAGGGATGTTCACTGACAGATTTTCATTAAAAGGCATTTTTTGGCCGGCGTATAATGACGACGTAGATGCCAGGACAAATTTAGGGACTTTGTGTTTCTGGCACATCTCCAGAATATTCAGCGTACCCTGGGCGTTAGTCGACATATAAACGTGTGGATTTTCCATGCTGTAACGCACCCCTGCACGGGCAGCTAAATTAATGACCGCCGCAAATTTATTCTTCGCAAAGATCGGCTGCAGGGCTTTAAGATTTTCAATATCTACCTTGTGAAAAATAAAATTTGGATAAACCTGTAATTGCTTTAACCGGTATTTCTTGACCGATACGTCATAATAATCGTTTAAATTATCAATACCAACCACACGGACACCGCGCTTAAGCAGTTTTTCTGTCGTCTTTGCCCCTATAAAACCAGCGGCACCCGTCAATAAAATAGTTTTCATATTACTCTTCTCCTTAATTCACGCTCATTTAAATTATCGCGTTAGACCGGCTGAACCTTTCGAAGAAATCTTCCTCGCCGGCACTCCTGCAATGGTGATCCCTGGCTCCAGGAATGATTTATTCACAACGGCATTAGCACCGATAGCGATCCCGTCGGCAATAACGATCTTCCCGAACATTTTTACTCCAGGGCCTATATACACATTATTCCCGATCACAGGGGCAGCATCTGTAAGCCCTGCTCCTGTCCCGATATTCACACAGACATGGATCCTGCAATTGGCCCCCACCTTCGCCGTTTCATTAACAACGATTGTGCCTTGATGAGCGATCGCAAGGCCAGGGCCGAATACATTTAAGGGGATTGAAAACCCAAGCTTTATTCCTAATTTTCTCCAGCAATAATAAGAAAAAAGAAAACATACTTTTCCTAAAACAGACCTCTTGCAATTCTTCAAATACTCAAGCCGTCTCAACAGGCGTTGAAATTTCCAGATATCATCCCCCAAAAATCTTGGATGCTTACGCCCTACCCCTAAGGCCACCCGATCCGCTTCCAGATAAGATTTATAATCGTTATGGCTATTGATCATTCCATCTTCCTAATTAATTCTAATTGCTTATAACGTAAGCTGTTATGTTAATTCCAGTATATAAATATACCATATAAACGGCTTGATTGCCAAGAGCTACCAGAGGGGCATTAAGATGAAAAAGGAAGGTTTTATCTTCTAAGTACAGCGTTAGGATATAATCCAGATGTCAGGTCAGATTGCCAAAACTCTTTGGTTTCCACATTCATGATACTAAGCTTTTCTCCCCATCCGGCACCCGTATCCAAGTCCCACACATTACATAAGTTCAAAGGTATAAGTGAATTAAATTTAGTGGTAGGCGTGTGGCCCACATAAATTTCTTTAAACTCACTGAATTTGTAATTAGGATTAACAATGTTGATTTGTCCCGCATGATAGATCAATGTCCTGTCCCATACAAATTTCTCTTTATCCTGGGCTGATATAGGTTTCTCCGGATCAAATCCTCCATGTACAAAGACCCTCTCCTCGTCTTCAAACCAAAAAGAAGCTGCCTTTAAAAAATCAAGATGCGCCTGCGGCATGGGTTTCCCTTGATAAGACTCGACGGTAGCCCTTCCTCCTTGCTTAAGCCAAATGTCTTCCTTCCATCCGCTCGTGGCCCATTTTAAAGCCCATAGGTCATGATTGCCTATGATATAGTGACAATGCTTTACCTTTAAAAGTTCATCAATACTTTGCCTGATTTCAGGATACCCATCACAAACATCTCCCAAAGCGATCAAACGGTCTTCATGACGATCAAAGCCCGAACGTTCAAAGCATTGAAGCAGGGCTTTATAGGCCCCGTGGATATCACCGATAACGAATGTTCTCATGGATTAACTATATAGGGTTTTGCGTCGTGTTCATAAATCTGCTTATATTGGGCACTGTACGGCTTTAGCGCGTAGGCCCTTGCAATTTCATGAAAGGCGATCTGGTCAGAGGCACGGGTACGTTTGCTGTAGTCTCTTAATAATTCAAGACCATAAAACATATGGTAGGACGCTTTTAATGGTTCAAGGCGTATCGCTTCTTTAATACTGGCTATGTCCTTAGGGTTGCTCTGATCAAAGATTTCATATCTATAATCTGAAACAAATGGATTTAGGAAAGCTGCGATCTTGATCTTTTCTACATCCCCATCCGCTTTGCCGGCCTGATAAAAATATTCCGCAGCGGCAAAAACACATAGCACGGCAATATAAATAGATAAAATAATTATTCCAAACGTCTTACGCATACAAGATATTCCCATCCAAAAAGGATTAAATAGACAATGATGATGGCACCACCTGCCCAAGCCCCCATCTCCGCCATTAATTGCAAATAATCATTATGTGTGTAACGCAAATAGTCCGTCGTAAAATCAAATTTGCGGTAATGCTCAAAAACTGAACCAAATGTCCCAAGGCCGCTGCCTAAGAAGGGCCCATGTTTGATCATGGTAATAGTATCCCTATAGAACAACACACGGACAGAATCCGGGCTTTCCATTTTAACGATCTTATCGATGGACGTCAGTTTAAAACGTTCAAGAAAGTCTTCAGGCCCGAGCCAAATAACAAAGATAGTGATCAACAGGGCCATTGTTCCCAGCAAGAAAAAGATCCTCTGTCCTTTTTTACGACGGACGATCTTGAATATCATGATCGCAAGGAAGATGACCTGCGTGATACAAAAACTCATGATACCTCCGCGAGAAGTGGACATAAACACTGTTGATGCCATGATCATGGCAAAGAAAATATAGCGTAACGTTTGATTGGCTTCAGATGTAGAAAGCCATAAAATTTTCTGTGCCCACCCCTGCCTGCGGGAAAGTGATGCGCTGTCTATGTTAGCGATGGCAGAGGCAATAGCCAATGGTGTACAGAGTTCCATAAATCCTGCAAAATGATCATAATTATAATACGGACCAACCGGAGAAATGGCCTTGATACCTATCCAATAAATATGGCCATTAAAACTGAATTTTTGGACAATGGCAAAAACAGCAATAGCCAAACCTATCCATATAATAGCGTCGGTGATCTTTTTAAAGAATAGGCGGTTATATTCCTCTCCCCGGCTGCCGGGGCCGCAGGCAAGGGCTAAAAGCACTGTAAAATATAGGGCGTTGGCAGGGATATGAGAATTAAAATCATAGATGCTGTGAAAAAAAATGGAAAGACAGCCCGATAAACAGCCTAATCTTAAGGTATTCTGGGTATTGCGGCGGGTAGTGGATGTACTTTCACTCCCTTGCGTATCTGACAAACGTGTAATAACAGACAAGAAAATAAAAGAATAACTAATGAATTTGATAATGTCAAGCGTAGTTCCCCAGGGATAAACGGAACGGCCGCAAACTAATTGGAAACAAGCGATCCCAATAAAAAATAATCCTAGAATAATAAAAGAATTACGCGGGACTTTTGCATTAGGGGCAATAACCGTGAGATAAAAATTTACTGCGGAAAGGATGGCAAAAATAAGAACTGTAAATTGATGGACACTAGCATACGCTAAAGGTGTGGCAATAAGCAGGAAAATAAGCATCATTGTTTTTTAGATTTCGGCGCATCTCCGGCATTATGATAATAATAGTGATAATCCCCGTATTCTTCGGGCCTGACCATGCTAAGCACGGCGCCAAAAATGTTAGCATGGACGGATTTTAAATAATTTAAAGACCTCATTACCGCCGGACTGGGTGTCGCACCAGCCTTGACCACAAAAATAACGCCATTCGTCTTGGCACTTAAAACAACCGCGTCGGTCGCAGCCAGGATAGGCGGCGTATCCAGAATGATACGGTCATACATGCCTGAAAGTTTTTCAAGCAGCATCTCCATTTTCTTGGAGCCCAATAATTCCGACGGATTGGGCGGCAAGGCCCCGCTATTTAAAAGCGAAAGATTCGGTACCTTAGTTTGAAAGATGAATCTTTTCAAGTCAGGATCTTCTGTAGACAAAATTTCAGTGACCCCATTCTCTCTTTTAAGATCAAAGAGATAACATAATTTAGGGTTCCGAAGATCCGCATCAATGATCAGCGTCTTTTCTCCAAATTGAGCAAAAGCAGTGGCCAGATTGACAACAACTGTTGTTTTTCCCTCTGCAGGCACTGTACTTGTCACCACAAATATCTTTTTCTTTGCATCAGGATTACTAAAAATGATATTCGTACGCAAAGACCTGAACGATTCTCCCATCGGAGAATGGCCTTCTGTCATCGTCATCAATTCAGGAGAGATACGAGGTTTATTAGCCTCCGCAACAGCCTTGGGGATTGAGATCAAAAAAGGCACCTTTAATAAATGCTCAATGTCATGGGAAGTCTTGATACTCTGGTCCAATGACTCAAAAAAGAACATCAAACCAACGCCCAGCAAAAGGCCTAAAAAAATAGCCAAAATCAAAACCAGGGTTTTCTTGGGCCGTTCCGGTTTTACAGGAACGTCAGCCTGATCTAATACCTTTACATTAGCTATAGTATTGTCAGTGGCAAAACTGAATTGACCGAAAGAGGTTGTATCAAACATCCTTTTTTGTTCATTAGCAATAGACTCATTGACCGTTGCAATTTCACTCTTCAGGCCCTGGATAACGGGATGCTTTTCTTTTAAATATTTATATTGCTGGTTTAAGTCCTGTTCCAACTCCGCCCTATGCTGGATCAATTGGTCGGTAGATGAGAATAAAATATACGCACGGGTCCAAAGATTAGCAATACGGGCCGCCAGGGACGGGTCCAGGTCTTCCACACTAACCTCAATAACATTGGTCATACGTACCGGCGAGATCTTGACATTCCTGATCATCGCATTGATCTGCTCATCCTTGCTTATTTTCTTTAAATGCGCAGAGTCCTTGCCACGATTACCCCAAGGCTCATAGGTCCCGAGCTCTTCATAAACGAGTGATGCCACGGCATGGCTTTTAAGGACTTCGATCTGGGAATTAAAATACTCCTGCTGGTCGGTATAATCAGGAACCACCGTATCTTCCACTTTAACGATCTTGGGAGGCTTTCCTTCTACCAAAAACCTTGTAGTGGCTTTATAAACTGGATGGGTAATCGATGAATACACCAAGGCTAAAACCACACAAATCAGTACTGAAGAAATGAGGGTCTGACGGTGTTTTAGGAGTTTCAACCAGATTTCCCGAAAATCAATTTCGAGAATATCATGACCGGAAGATCCTGGGGGGTTTGTACTCATAATTCCTTAGAATATACTTTGAGGGACCATGACCACATCCCCGCCCTGCAGACTTATATCATTGCCTGCATCAGCATTCTTGTTGATAATATCATACACTCTGACCAATATCTCTTTTTTAGTGCCATCTGGCCGCGTACGGATGACCTTGACCTTATTAGGTGCAGCAATGGGAGTGAATCCCTGAGCTTGAGAGATCAACTCAACTACCGTCATTTTTCCCTTGATCGAGTAAGAACCCGGCATCTTGACCTCGCCAATGATAGAAACCGTGCTGAAATCTTCAACCGATATCACCACCTGCGGATTGACCAGATAATCTTTTCCTAAGAGGTCCGTCAATTCTTTTTGCAATGCTGAAACCGTCAAACCCTGGGCATGGACCCGCCCGACAAGGGGACAGATGATGTCTCCCTGGGATGAAACCTGGATCTTCTGGGTGATCTTTTCTCCCTTGCCGTACAAGATATCAACGACTAGGTTGTTTTCAGGGCCTATCAAATATTGATTCTGGTCCCCTGACAGGTCTGAATGGTCCTGCGCATTCAGAAAAGGCGGAAATATAAAAAGGCAGAATAAGCATACGGCCGTCAAGGCCCCGGATATTTTCATCATATACAGGGCTTTAAAATTTAAGTTCAAAGCCTGCGGTCCATAAATGATCATTATAGGACTGGCTCTTGATGTTTGACATGTCTTCCCTGAACGTATAGCTTATTTTAGCAGAAGCCCATTGATTGAAGGTATATATCAATGAAGTTCCTGCAACCAGAATACTGTCCTGGCGCTTTTGAAAAAGCGTTGGGTCAACTTCCGGATAAGTATTGCGGCTGATCCCAGAAAGCAACTGAAGGCTCCAGCGCGTCATTAGCTTCTGGTCCAAGGTTGCATAAAAATAATGCATATCATAAAAATTATTATTAAGGTAGGTGGATTCTTGTGCACCCTGCACATAGGTCAAACTTAACTTGGTGCGTGAGGTAAATTGGGTAATGGTTCCGACATTAGCGATCAAGCCTGAGAATCCAGGACTGGAACTGGCATTATAACTCCTGTCCTGATAACCGATCTTGACAATACCCTGAGTCTTGGCTGTAATATTTCCTTTTAACCCGGCAAGCTCCTCATCATAGTCACCACTACGGCCTGAATTCTTGTCATAGGTGATAAAACCATGGTCATATTCAACGAAGCCCTGGGTCTTGGGAAAAATTTGATACAAAGCTGTTTCTGAAACCATGTCTTCTGTATGGTTAAACGGTGTAAATTGATCATCTTGATAAGTACGCAGCTCATCCGTATAGCCTGTTTCCATCGTGAGCTTGTTGAACTTGACGCCAACAGCCACTGAAGCATCATTATCGGTACGTTCGACTTCATTGGTAAATTCAGTGGACGCACGGTCAACGGTGTGGTCAAAATCGTCCTGCACATTGATATACCCAAACGAAAGCCTGTAATTGCTATTAAAAGCAGCGTACTGATTGATATAATTCTGGCTCTTAAAATTAGAAAAGGTACCGATGTCCGCCTTATACATGAGTTGGACTAAACCACGCTGATCAACACCTAAAGGCATGTTCAGCTGTATCGCAGGGCTCGCAACGTCGATGAGATCGCTCTTCTTATTATTAGGGGTCCAGAAAATATTACTATCATATTGTATTTCGTCCGCGGCAGTGGCCTTGATATTAACAGGGCCAACCGGCCTGGCAACAACATCATCAAAGTCATTATTGATGTGCCGGATAGCATCATCATTAAAAGCATTATTGACACTAATGGGTTGTACATCAGCAGCAGTCTGGGCAAAAAGTGTATTTGATGCAAAAAAAGTCAAAAACACAAAAACTGCTACTATCGATTTGATCGTTCTCATTTTATCCTCACCAATTTAAAAGTTATGATACTGGGCTTATGTCTCTGGAACTTTCTTCAGTCTGTACTTGCGTGTTGACCTGGCCAAGATTATTGATTGTTGGAGGCGTATAAGGTTCCGCATTCGTACCCTTTTTACTGGTAAGAATGACCGTGTGCCCTGATTTCAATGAGCTTGTCTTCCCGTCTAAACCTTTAACAGAAGCCGTTCCTACTGAATCATAAACTTTGATCGCTCCGTTTGCATTAATGGTGATCTGGACCGTATTACCAGCGCTCAGAGTAATGGTATTTCCGTTGATGGACAAAATAACTGTGGAAGGATCAGTGGTAGCAACTGTAAAACCACCCTTCACGATCTCAACGGTTGAACCATCAGTAATTGTAGGGATCGCATCCCCTGCCTTAATAGTGGTGGAAGCATTAGCACCAGCAGATGTGATCTTGATATCAGCAGTGTTGTTGGTGATATTAATAGAAGCAAAAGAGGTCATTTGAAAAGCGAAAAACGATGCAGCTGCAAAAAACAGGATTCTATTCATAAGTTTCTCCTAATTGATAAAAGTTTAGTTATTATGATTTTAAAAGATAAAGAATCAATTGTACCGAGGTATAATAGACTTTCGACCTAGATCTATAAAAGAACATATAGTAGCCAATGACTACACTTGGTAAAGCATAACAAATATTTTGAAATTGTCAATCTAAAGAAATTACACACGAGGGGTGAAACATACTGAAAAATAACATACTTACAGCATAATTAAAAAAATATTAATTCTTTTATGGAAAATCAGTTGCTTAACTCCTGATCTAAATTGGAATCTACATATATCGCCATAAGTTCCGCCATCCTGGAAGGCGGCGGCACTGAAAAATAATGGTCAATGACGGCATGGCCCAGCTCATGAGCCATGACTGAATCTAAAAAATCCTGTTCATTGGTATAAATGCTTTCAAAATGATGGATATAAAATGATTTGAAATTAGCGCTCTCATTGAACATCCAGGCATAAGCGTCATTCATGTCCTGCCTGCTCTTAAAGATCCTCACCTTAACATGAAAATCTTTCGGGTCCATACCCAGGATGTCTTTGACCCTAAGAAGAATGATCTCGATCCTGGCTTTAAGCCGGTCTTCCATACTTAAAGACCCATTGGACAAAAGCATCCGGTATTCCTGGCTTATAGGAACGTCCCTTGTCCTTAATCGAGCCTCCAGCTTCCTTATATTAGCATCCGGCAAATACAAAATGGTGATCGAATCCCCCTGCAAAGAGACCCAACCGTCAGTGGCAGGTTCCGTCGTTGCACCCGATGTCACCATAATTGAATCATTGCTTTGGGCAGAAGCTATTTCAGGGAAATAACAGGCCAGAAGAAGGGCAAAAAAAATAGATATTAATGTGTTTTTCATTAAACCTTATATCTTGCCAAAGTTTCTTTGATCTCATCTAACACCACCCTGTCCTTTGGAGACAGATCCATTGACTTGTCTAATTCTGCTGCCCGTTCCTTGATGGCAGTCATATCCACTTGCCAATCCTCTATGAGATCGCTGAAGATACGTGCGAGGCTTTGAAATTCATCTTTTTGGCGGACACGGGTACGCAGGGTCAGATCACCTTCAGCTATTTTAGCGATGTCCTGCTCAAACCTGTACAACGGGCCTGCTAAACGGTTAGAGATGATCATGGTCATGCGCCAACATGCAGCCACCGCGCATACTACGGCGATCAGCGAAGACCAAAACAGATAGGGTAATATAAAATCATTGGTACTAAGTATCCTTAACCGTGATTCTTTGAATACCGTGGTAACCGTTGTCCCGCAAAAGAAATACACAATAAGCGACAGCAACAAGGCCGCGACAAGCACCAAAAGACAGTATTTTATAATAAAGTCTTTCTGGAATTCCATCCGGATGATATACGTTCTTCTGCGTCTATTGGCGTTGGCCATTATCGCCTCCTCGGGCTCCACTGATCGGGATCGTATTTAAAACCCCATAACTGCGCTTGATCACTGCCTTGGTCTTTAACGAATCTTCCCAGGCCTGCAAAGTTCTCTGGACTTTTTCACGGAAAATGATCCCTTTGATCTCCGGTGACATTTCCGGCAGTGTTTTGGTCAGCCCCTTCTCCCTGGCATATTCATCTGCTATTTCCTGGTCGGAAACTGTTGTTACCGCCTCGATCTGAGCGATCTTGTTTTTAAGCAGTTCTTTGATGAGGGACAGGCGCCAAAAATTCTCGATCTGGCGCATAAACTCCGGGTCCTTATCAATATTCGCCCTCTGGGCTTCTTCCAAAAGAAGCTCGCGGTTGATCATTTCATCGAGGATACTGAGCTTCAACTCTATGGGAGGGATCGAGGAAATGCTAGTGAAGACGGGCCGTAAAAAGCCGACCTCGTGGTTAAAATCATCGACGGTAATGGTATAATTATTGACCTTGGCCACCGCTTGCTGGGAAGGTGTATCCGGAGATCCTGGCTTTTGACTACAGCCGGCAGCCCCCATTATAATGACCAAAAATACCAGAAAATTACACCGCATGCCGTCTTCCTTTCTCGACTAGTATCGGGGGGCCCAATTAAAAATTATTGTATCAATGAAACGGCAAAGGTCAACCACTGTTTCTTGACACGATAGTCTATTGAAACCAAACTTTGATACCCTTCCTGCTCATAGATCTTCTGGACCTTTTGCAGGATCTCATCCATATCAGCAGTGCTTAAATATTTATTACGGTAAGGCTTGAACAATTTAACAAATTGCTCCTTATCCTGAAGTAAAAACCCTTCAATGCTGATATTCTTTATTAAGACCACTGCAGTCGCCGGAATAGTTTCTTGAGCAGCGGCATTTTGAACTACGGCCGGCATAGATATAAAAAACAAGAGCATTAAGGCATAACGCATATTTTACTCCCCTGGTTTTACAACGGTGATCTCTTTTGACATTGTTCCGCCGAGCGTACAAAATAATTCGACCTTGATCGTATCTCCTACTTGCGCAGTCACTGGCACATCATCGGTAAATTTGTCGTAATCTTTCTGCCTGAAATAATTCAACGTTGAAATTTGGGCATCATTAACATAGACATTCATCAAACGCACATAACTTTTGTCTAGATTAAAAGAAGGATGTGCGGCTTCGACGTGTAAAGTGCCTTGTGCTAAATCATAGGACAAGCTAATGCTCAGCGGTGGTGTAGCAAAGCTCACAGGAATGAATAAAAAGAATAAGATAAAAAGGATTCTTTTCACAAGTGGTAAATACCGCCCGTAAGGATGAAGTTAATAATGCTATCTCCCCAAAACAAAGCTACCAATGCCCCCATGATCAAAAAA
>Ga0206908_1128_pt1 | contig 13373 bp, 16 predicted proteins | sample Alteio_BWOrgHeat_78_FD_152979 | JGI IMG/M metagenome (GOLD analysis project Ga0206908, IMG submission 152979) | Enriched cells from forest soil in Barre Woods Harvard Forest LTER site, Petersham, Massachusetts, United States -... | ecosystem: Environmental > Terrestrial > Soil > Temperate forest >... | reverse complement strand
AACGCGTGGGTGAAGTTTGAGCCAACCACATTGGCGGCCGGGCTCGATCCGCTGGCCTCGAAGGACGCCCCGTTCTGGAAACTCGCCCCGGTGAAGTTGGCGCCGGAGAGGTTTGCGCCTGCAAGGATGGAAGCATCCATCGTGGCGTTCGACAGGTCGTCGCCGGTGAGAATGGCCTGTGTCAAAGTGGCGGATTGATTCATGTTGGGAGGCGCTGCTGTCAGCGACGTGCATGAGGGCTGCGGCTTCCCGCTGTAAAACTGCGCGCAGCTAAGCGATGCTCCTGTCAGATTGGCGCCGGTCAGGATGACGCCGCCTAGCCAGGCGTTGTTGAGTTGGGCGTTTTGCAGCTTGGCGTGCGAAAAATTGACCCCCACCAGGACAGCATTGGTCATGTCGATGCCCTGCATGTTGGCATAGGGCAAGATCGCCCCCGCAATGTTCTGTCCATTCAGCGAGAATGTGCTCGGCGTCAAATTCAAGAACTGTGTGTGAGTGAAATCGACCAAACCCCACTTGGTTAAAGGAATGGCAGCGACGTCGATGGTGCTCCATGCGAAACTGGTCCGGCAATTGTTTGGGCCGAGCGCAATATTCTGGGTGGGCCCGAAGCTGGCGACATTCAAAGTCGCAACGGACAGATCGGTGCAGATCAAGTGGGCGAAGCTGAAGTTCGTTCCCGTCAGTGTGGCGCCCTCGAAGCAAGCTTGAGTGAGAGTGGCATTAACCAGACTTGTGTTGTTGCCATTCGTGTCCGCTCCCAGATTTGCGTTCAAGAATACGGCGCCGCTAAGATCGACCCCATCGAAACGCGCTCCGGTCAGGGTTGCGCCGGTGAAGTTGGCGCCCTTGTACATCCCGGGGTTTTGTTGGTTGTGCGCAGAGAAATTGAAATCGCTCAGATTCTGGTTGACATAGCTTGTGCCAGCGGCCGCTGGGCAGGAAGGTGTCGGAGCCGCCGGTGTTTGCGCCAAAATTACCGCGGAATGGCTGACGACCAGAAGAATGCTCGCACAAAGAGTCGCCTTATTGCGACAGGCGTCCATGATCTTCCTCCGTCCTGTACCGGACGTACCTGGGACCCTGTCCTCTTGTGAGAATGCCGGCGACTCATCGATCAGGTAATCTCCGGCTTCGCGCCTGGGAGGAGCATCAATCTTTCGGAGTCGCAGTTATGAACAACCTGAAGGTATGAAGCATAACATCACAGTTGTTGCAAGGAGTCAAGGGGTCGAAGGATAAATAACAGGGCGATCGCATTTCAAAACATCTCCAATAGGCGCGAGAGGAAGCCTGTGTCTCGACAAAACTCCGTCCAGCCTAATTTGCAGCCCGAGACCGTGGTTCGCTGGCATCAGGCAGGATTCAAGCTGGAAATGGATCTCCCGAAGGAAGGCGCGCCCTGGCAGAATGCCAATTAACAAGGAACTGCGCCATCTCATCTTCCGCATGGTTGCGGAGAATCCTAGCTGGGGAGCGCCACGCATTCATGGCGAACTCAAGATGCTTGACTACGACATCTCCGAACGGACGGTCCTGCGATGGATGCGAAAAGCGCCGCGAGAGCTTGAGCCGGCAACGCGTTGGGCGCGTTTCTCAGCAACCAACGTGAGGCGATTGCCGCGATGGACTTCTTCACGGTGCCAACCCTCACGTTCGGGGTTCTGTATTGCTTCTTCGTGATCGCCCATGACCGCCGCCGCATCAGCCACTTCAATGTAACGAAACATCCCACAAGTGCGTGGGCGGCGCAGCAGTTGCGCGAGGCATTTCCTTTCGACTCTGCACCGAAATACCTGATCTTTGATCGAGGTGCGAACTTCAACTCCGATGTCATCGAGACGATCAAGACCTTTGGCATCGAACCCAAGCGCACGAGCTTTCAAAGTCCGTGGACCACCGCAACACGGACAGGACTCGAGCTCGGGCATGTGCATGATCACTTCGCGAGGAAGGTCTTCCGGAAGAGGCCTGCGCCTGGGGCGTGATGTTCTCGGCTTCGAATCGGACTGCGGTGAACTCGGCTGTTCGGCTTCAGCAGCGGCCTCAGCTGCCTGATCTGCGGCTTGTGCCGTCTCTAGTTCTTCGAGGCGAAGCTCCAACTGCTCAAGCTCTCTGGTGAGCTTTTCGCTCTTGCGCCCGAAGATCATCCGCCGATACTTCTCGATCACGAGCTTCAGATGCTCGATCTCTTGCGAACTCGATCGCAGCTGCTTGTGCTGCTCGACGGACTCGTTATGCTTCGCGATCAACAGGGCCTTCAGCGCCTCAGGATCAAGCCCATCGAGATCAGGCAGCGGAGCGGGGAACATGGCAAAAGTATGCCATCGATCTGATACGAATGCATCAACAAAACCCGCATGAACACAGGAGAATCTTCATCGTCACCTATACCGCGATCTCAGGCGTCCATGTTCTCTGCGGACGGCGCCAGTCGATGCCTTCGAGCAGCATCGAGAGCTGGGCGCGGGACAGACAAACAGCGCCTTCGGTCGCCTGTGGCCAGATGAAGCGACCCTTCTCCAAGCGCTTCGCAAACAGACATAGGCCATCGCCATCGAACCAGAGGCACTTCACGATGTCACCCCTGCGCCCCCGAAACAAAAACACATGCCCAGAGAATGGTTGTTGCTGCAACACAGTCTGCACCTGGCCACTGAGTCCATCAAACCCGCGGCGCATATCGGTAACTCCGGCCACAATCCAGATCTTCGTTGCAGTGGGGAGTTGGATCACTTGCGCAGGCTCTCAAGAATCGCTCGAATCAGAACATGATCAGCACCACTCTCGATGCTGATCACCGCTCGTCCGGGAAGTTCGATATGGATCGAGCCTGAACTCATCGCCTGCGTCTGGGGCAGTTGCTCTGCGCGCTCGATCTCGGGCTCACTTAGACTCGACACCGTCACGGGCAGCAGAGCCGCATATGGCTCGGTCAGTTCCCCTCGTTCAAAAGCTCGACGCCACTTGAAAACCTGGTTGGCGTTCAAACCATGCGCCCGAGCCACTTCGGCAACGCTCGCACCCGGCTCCATGGTCAACTGCACGACCTGACGCTTCTCCGATACCGATCGCCATCTGCGCACTCGACAACCAGGACCTGAATCCTCTGTGTGTGCCATGTGGCGATGTTCTGCTCTGGATCGCGACTGGGAAAGAGGGAAACCCCGGACGCTTACCATCCAGCCGGAACCTCAAATCAATTACCTATGCCTCGGCCTTGGCGCAATGCTTTGCCCAAGCCCTAAGAACGGCATTCACCAGCAGCAGCCCACCACCAACTAAAGCAAAACGTAGATTATCTGCACACTGAATCCAGACCTTCCACGGGGTGGACGAATGATGCGCAGGGTTAGCACACAAGAAAATGGAAGTGGCGGCAATCATCAGGTAGATGACGGATCCGCTGCGTGGCAGCTTCAGACACAAGATAGCAACAATCCAGAGCACCGCTGGGAGCTGGATCGAAGCCCAAAGAACCCCGCTCTCATGGTCTGAGAAGACAAGCTCCGATAGGAGGCTGAGGAAGCCGTTGAACGCGCTCAAAGCCGTGGCTAGGAACACGAGGAACCAATTCACCGGAGTATTTCTAACCCCTTTTGTTGCGAGTTCTTCAGTGACGTTCATCTCGAATCAAGTCTATCGCTTTCAATCAACTTTCCAGTTCGGTTTGGACTTGCGGGAGGATGACCGCCGACTCGTCCCCTACGATCCACGATCCGGGAGGACGGCTTCACGGGAAGGGCGAAGACACGCCAAAGTCATTATGGTGTGACCGGTTCGATGCGCTGGTCGTGGGTTAGGCTGAGTTTGTTTGACGAACTACAGTCCCAGAGCCACAAGCGGAGGGAACCGGTCATGAGAGAGAAGTTACGATTTTTGGGTTTGGATGTCCACGCCGAGACGATAGCGGTTGCGGTCGCCGAGCCGGATGGCGAGGTTCGGAGCCTGGGCACGATCGCCAACCGCGAAGACTCGATCCGGAAGTTCATCAAGAAGCTTGGTCCGGCTGAACAACTGCGGGCCTGCTATGAAGCCGGTCCGACAGGTTTCGTGCTGTACTGGCAACTGGCGCAGCTGGGTGTCGAGTGCGCTGTGGTGGCGCCGACGCTAGTTCCGCAGAAGCGCGGAGACCGCGTGAAGACTGACCGTCGCGATGCATTGAAGCTGGCACGCAGTCACCGCTCCGACGATCTGACCGCGGTGTGGGTTCCGGATGAAGGCTCAGAAGCCTTGCGTGATCTTGTTCGTCAGCGGGAGGCAGCCAAGCAGGATCAGTTGCGTGCGCGGCACCGGCTGACCAAGTTTCTTTTACGCACCGGACGTCGCGCCCCGCTGGGAGTGAAGGCGTGGACGGAACGTTACTGGGAGTGGATCCAGCAGCTTCATTACCCGCAGCCGGCACAGGAAGCTACGTTTTTGGACTGTCTGAACGAAGTGCACCATATGTCAGAACGAATCAAGCGCCTGGGACAGATGATCGTGGATGCAGTGAAGCTGGCACCTGCGCCAGTGCAGGAAGTGATCCGGGGCCTGCAAGCATTGCGCGGGGTGGCGCATATTTCGGCGGTCACGATTGCTGTCGAGTTGGGTAACATCACTTCCCGCTTCCAGAGTGCGCGGAAGTTGATGGGGTATTGCGGCGTATTTCCGAGCGAAGACTCCAGTGGCAAGCGTATTCGAAAAGGCGGCATCACCAAAACCGGCAACGCACACCTCAGGCGGATCGTGGTCGAATCGGCCTGGAGCTATCGACACCGGCCATGGCTAGGGGCCAAGCTACGCAGACGACAGGAAGGGGTCTCAGCAGATATCACCGAGATTGCATGGAAGGCGCAGAATCGCCTGCACAAGCGCTACATGAAACTGATGGCAGCAGGCAAAGACCGGAGAAAGACCATGACCGCGATTGGACGCGAACTGATGGGGTTCATCTGGGCCATCGGTATCAAGGCGGAATCAGCCTGCACGCGACAACTGGCAGCTTGACGGGAACCGAAAAGCAAAAAACAAAGACTTTCCAAATAAGGAAAAAGCAAAAACAGAGCATCGATGCACAGCGCAATCCAATTCGAGGACAAGGTCAGCCGCAGCCGGAGCAAGCACGAAGGAGAATCCTCGGCGTCCCTTTGCGACAGGCTCAGCCGGACTCGCGTTCAAAGTCGGAGGCAGCTCCCGACGGATCATGACCATGCGGTTCCGACCCGCGAATATCAGCTTGATCAATCGTCGCCTTTACCTGCCACGGCTGCTGCTGACCCTGTCCTCGAAGTACAACGAAAAAACAACCCCGACGATTGCAGATGTTGACAGGTCACACCATATCAGGGACGAGTTGCCCGCAATCCACTCGGAACCAGTCGGAGTTCCTCCAGAGGGAACGCTGTGTGGGGCGTTTGTTCATCTCACAACGGAAATGAGCGACCGAATCAGGACTCCTGGAACCCGTGATAAAGGATCACGGGGCAAGAGACTGAGAGGATGCCACTGCACCCGTTTCTAGTTCGCACTTAATGCGCCAATTCAACCTCACCCAGGCGCCAGGCCTTGTCATGCGTGAGCGGATCGTGTTGGGCGAGGCCCAGTAAGCATAAAGAAAACTCATGCGCTTCTTACGCCGTCCTTATCGTGCGCCGAAAACTATACCTAAGGATAGGTTGAAAGATCACTTCCTCCGCCCTACTGTCCACAGATAGCTGATTCGAGGTTCAACGATCCCGCACCATAACTCAGGACCGTTGACACTCTTACCTGCTCACTGGCTGCGTACTCAGCTTCTCGCCTGAGTGCGGATTTCCCTCCTGACCGCGCAATCACGCACTGTGACCGCGCAAACGGCTTGAGTGCGAACAGTGGAGGTACCTTGGACACGTCAGCGCTTCTCGTTGAGATTCTGCTTGCTGCATTCTTCGCTATTGCATGCTTCAAAGCGCGCGATCAAGAGACACTCGACTTCCGCATCGCGCCCCGGGCGCTCTTCGTGCTCACGGACCGCGTGGAGAGGCTTCGCCGCTCGCGGTGGCAGTGGTGCTCCATGGTGCTGCTGCTGGTGCTCATTCGTATGCAGCGAGGAACTCCGATTGTTGCGGAGCTTACCGTGCTCGGCCAGTTTCTCGTGTTCCTCATGCTTCCCTCGGCGAAGGCTGCCCCGAAAGTGGTTCGCGCGCGATGAGCCCGATCATTCAGGCCGGCAGGTTCCTTGCGCAGGCGCGTAAAGAACTGCGTCACGGCGAATTGTCCCGGGAGGAACTGAAGCTGCTGCGGCTGCAATGGAAGGTCGAACTCGTCGAATGCGACTGGCTGATGCGGGCCCCGGATGCTTGGGACGCAGATTTGCCGCCGCATGTTGTGCACGAGAATCAGACTGTCCAGTCGCTGAAAGATGCGCTCACTCTGCGCAACCTTGTGTTCAAGTGGTTTCCTGAGGCTTGTCGAGCCGAACTTCGAATGTTCAGCACTGATGCGGATGGGCAATTGGAGCTTGTGTTGACGGGGAGCGTGGACCGCGATAACGAGATCTGCCAGCGAATCCCTTCGGTAGCCATGCGGGCGAAATTATGCGGATTTGATTTCACTCTGATCCAAGGGGTTTTCCAGCGACTGGCCCTCACCCACTGATGCACACCGTGAACCACTTACCACTACAGGTATTCAAGGAGGAGAAGGATGGCGGCAACGACATCACAAGGGAAAACTTTCACCACTTTCGTGGCTAGTCTAACCGTTTCGGCGGCAGGACTCGCCTTTGTGGCCACAGGTATCGGCAAAGTTGCGCTGGTCCTGGGCATTATCGGCCTCGCAGCGGCATTGTGGGGCTTCCTCAAGATCAAACCTGCCGAGGGCAAGGTCCCGGTCAACAAGCAACCAGCCGTGTTGAAACTGGCCGCGTTGGCCCTCGCCCTTGGCGGGTGGCTTATCGTGATCGTCGGCCTGAATCTGTCTGCCAGCGTCGGTGGGCGCATGACCACAACCGTGATCGGACTTGTGATCACTCTGTCCGGAGTGATTGGCCTCATGCCGATCGCTGCGAGCAAGAACGCAATCTGGAAGGCCTGACGCCAACGGAAGCGATTCCCCCGCCGCCAACAACAAGACGGAGATGAATTGATGAGAATTGCTCGCTTTGCATCTGGGATATGTGCTCTCGCGCTGGTACTGAGTTCAGGCGCGGGGATTGTGGTTCGGGCAGAGGCCGCTCCCTCGGCATCTGCGGCCGAACTGAAGGATGCTGCTTCCAAGGCGCCCTCCACGGCCACGCTGGCCGCCGGCGATCCGGGGGGCGCGCTCACTGGTACCATCAGCGACGTCCCAGTCGGCGACTCGAAAGCCGGCCTAACGCTCGGTGACGTAGCCAACCAGGTCGGCCAGAACAAGATCGGCATCAACTTCACGTGGACACTGGTCTGCGGCTTCCTCGTCATGTTCATGCAGGCCGGGTTCGCCATGGTGGAAGCCGGACTCTGCCGCGTGAAGAATGCCAATCACACCTACATGATGAACTTCTTCGTGTACGGCTGCGGCTTGTTCGCCTACTGGATCATCGGCTTCGCCATACAGATGGGAGGCGCCGCCGGAAACGGCAATCTGGGCGGTCTGCAACCACTGGCCAGCGAGCACACGGTCTCGCTGTTCGGCCATACCTGGGGCCTCTTCGGCCAGAGCGGCATGTTCCTCACCGGGCACAGCTACGATGTGGGCGTGATGGTCATCTTCCTGTTCCAGATGGTGTTCATGGACACTGCGCTCACCATCGTCACCGGTGCCTGCGCCGAACGCTGGAAGTTCCTCACCTTCGCCGTATCGTCGGTCCTCATGGGCGCGTTCACTTATCCGCTGTTTGCCAACTGGGCATGGGGCGGCGGCTGGCTCTCTCAGCTCGGCACCAACCTCGGTCTCGGTAAAGGCTATTGTGACTTTGCCGGATCGGGTGTGGTGCATGCAGTGGGTGGAATCACCGCACTCGCTGTGGCGCTCATCATTGGCCCCCGCATCGGCAAGTTCAATCGCGACGGTTCGAGCAATGTCATCCTAGGCCATGACATGTCCGCCGTCCTGATCGGCTGCTTCATCCTGGCCTTCGGCTGGTTCGGATTCAACCCCGGCAGCACGCTTGGCGCGTCCGCCGCGGGCAACCTCCGCATCGGCTCCATCGCCGTGAATACCATGCTTGCCGGATGCACAGGCACGTTCGGCGCGCTCCTCTATATGTGGTCGCTGAGGGGCAAGCCGGACGCATCCATGAGCGGCAACGGTCTTCTGGCCGGGCTAGTCGCCATCACCGCGCCCAGCGGATTCGTCAGTCCGATCTCCAGCGCCATCATCGGCTTCATCGCCGGCGTCCTGGTCTGCCTCAGCGTATCGTTCGTTGAGAACAGGCTCAAGGTTGACGACCCGGTCGGTGCCATCTCGGTGCACGGCACATGCGGCATCTGGGGTGTTATCTCCGTCGGACTCTTCGCTGATGGCACAAGCAACTACGGCGGCTCATGGAACGGCGTAACCGGATCCGTCACGGGCCTGTTCTATGGCGACGCAAGCCAGTTGGTGGCTCAGCTCGTGGGCGTCACAACACTCATCGGATTCGTGTTTAGCTTCAGTTTCGCCCTCAATTGGGTGCTCGACATTTTCATAGGCCAGCGCGTTTCGGCTGAAACTGAAATTGCTGGTCTCGATCTGCCCGAGATGGGACAGCTTGGCTACCCCGAGTTCGTCTTCGTCCCCGAGCCCTCGCACCTGGTTGCAACTCCGCAGGTGGCAGTCGCTTAGTTCGATCCTGTTTCTCCTTTAAAGCAGCGGGGCCATTTCTGCCGGCCCTGCTGCCCCCTTTTTCCTTCACGTCCTATGAGGTGATCATGTTGAGTTCTTCCGGATTGGCCGAACCCGTCGAGTCCACTCAAGCTCTCGCACATCAGGCATCTTTCTCCTGCTCGCTCCCTGCAATCGTCGGACGGGAAACATCTGCCCAGTTGCTCCGCATGTTCCGCGATCCGCGGGTACTCGAGCAGGCTGAGCGCAAGGATCTCATCACGCAGCTTCGCCACGCAGTCGAACTCATGCCGGAAGCCGCCGAAGTACGCGTCCTCTACGGAATGGCCCTGTGCGTGGATTTTCAGGCACAGGAGGCACTGGAGCAGTTGCGCGCGGCGGTAGACCAGGCGCCTGACTCTTTCATGGCTCGCCTCAAATACGGCGAGTTGCTCATGCGCCTTCGCATCTGCGACAAAGCCGCGGAAGAAACGCACCGCGCCGCCGTACTCGCTGCGAACGCCGCGCAATCTGAACTGGCCCGCCGCCAGGCTACGACAATCCGCACCATGCTGCGCGAAGGCATTGAGCGCGGAGGCTATAAGGGGCTTTTGTCACGCATGCTCCGTCCTCGCCGCAAACTATCTAAAGCTGAATCGATGCCCGCGCTCGTGACGACAAAATAGGGTCGAATGCCGCCAGCTATACAGTTAGCCCTGCTGATCGCAATCCTGCTGCCCGCGGGTAAGATTGTTGCCGCTTTGCTGACGCGGTTTGGGATTCCTGCCATCCTGGGCGAATTGCTCGTCGGCGTGATCGCCGGTCCCGGGTGCTTCGACATGCTTCACATGCATGCCTTCAGCGGATCCGACGCCGGCAGCGCATTCCTGCTCATCGCCCAGATCGGCGGACTGGTCCTGATGTTCATCGCCGGACTCGAGACCGACATCGATCGCATGCGCGAAGCCGGCGTCACCGCTTTCCTGGTCGCACTGTCCGGAGTCATCTGGCCGTTTTTCCTTGGAGCTGGCGCCGCGCACACATTAGGTCTTTCCTGGAGCACGTCCTGCTTTCTCGGTGGCGCGCTCACCGCTACCAGCGTTTCCATCTCCGCGCGTACGCTGATGGACGCCGGCAGGATGACTTCGCCTGAGGCTTCCGTGATCCTCGGCGCCGCCGTCATCGACGACGTCATGGGTCTCTTCGTGCTCGCGTTCCTTGCGGCTTCCTGCAGCACCACCACCTCATCATTCGGAGTCGCACCTGCGCTCAGCGCGTGGCTCCAGGGGCATTCCGCCTTCGGCAGCTCTCATCCGCTCATGGTGCAGATGACGCTGCTCGCCGTGTGCGTTTCGGCCTTCTTCGTGATTGCATACGCTGCAGCCCATTACGGGGCCGATCCCTTCATGCGGCTGGCCCGCAAGCTTGACGTCAATGAAGCCGTCACTAGCTGCGTGCTGGCCCTCGTTCTCCTCTATGCGGTGAGCGCCGAGTGGCTGGGCAGCGTCGCGGGCATTACCGGCGCCTACCTCCTTGGATATGTGTTTGCCTCCGCAAAGCTCAAACCTCTCATCGAACGCACCTTCCATTCCATTGGCCACGGTTTTCTTGTACCGCTTTTTTTTGTTTCGATCGGTCTCTCCAGCAACTTCCGCGCACTCGGAGGTCACTGGCTCCTCTTGTCCGTTATCTTTGCTGTAGCGGTGGTGAGCAAACTGGTCGGCTGCGGCTCCGCGGCTCTGGTCATGGGCATGGGCAAAGTGCGCAGTTTTCGCGTAGGCTGCGGCATGATCTCCCGCGGCGAAGTGGGCTTGATCGTCACCGCTATGGGAGCAAGCACTGGAATCTTTCGCGAGTCCGAGGTAGCGGTTATGGTCACCGTGGTTCTTCTCACAACGCTCATTACTCCTCTCATCATGCGCGGGGCCTTTTCCATCGGGGACGGCGACGATATCCTCGCTCCTGGATCGGAGCAAGCCTCAGAAGATTACACGGGTGTATTAGAGTTCCAGGCAGAATAGACGGACACCAAACGTCCTCCATTCCGTTCAGCTCCTCTTCCGCGGCGCCGCGGAGAGGGGCCGGAACTTGTGCTGGGAGCAAGCGCGCATTTCTCGCAGGCGTCGATTTCAATCTTCTTTTCAGTGGGAGACGAGTCTCTGCCGGCATTTTGTGTGGTTTGATCCTTGTCTGAGTGACCGCCGCCTCGTCCCCCACCCAATCCGCAACCGTTCCCCCGAACGGCGAACGTTTGTCAAAGGGAAGAGTCGCCCACGATCCAACAGCGCCTGTTGGAGACACTCCTATAAGGCGGATTGAGCAATACTGAACATTCTTTGATCTGATCACTGTGCTTGAATGCTCAAATGTGGTTTCCAGGCCTGATGGAAACCGAGAAATCAGGTGCCTGAATGCCCCCCCGACTTTCGACCCCAAGCTGTTCCTCTCGACTCCGGGCACCGGGAGAGAGATGACGTCCTTCCGCAAGGGACAGGTAATCTTCGCCCATGGCGCTGCGAGCGATGCGGTGTTTGTAATTCAAACGGGACGTGTCCGACTTAGCGCGAAGACCCAGAAAGGCAAGGAAACGACGCTCGACATCCTGGGTGCTTCGGACCTTGTTGGAAAGGGTTCGCTCGTAGGTGAGGCGACCCGAATAACCTCTGCCGACGCGCTGACGGATTGCCAACTCCTGCGAATTGAAAACAAAATCCTGATGCTCGCGCTCGGCGAAGAGGCGGGATTGGCAAATCTGGTTTGCACTTACGTCATCGCGCGCAACCTCCGTTACCAGAGAGATCTGGTTGATCAACGATGCAATCGGAGCGAAAAGCGGCTGGCGCGGGCACTCGTGGGAATGGCACGCTTGGATGCTCTTGAACCGCGCGAGACCGCGATTCCCCAGGTCAGCCAGGAAGTGCTGGCAGAAATGGTGGGGACTACTCGGTCGCGTGTTTCGTTTTTCATGAATAGATTCAGAAATGCAGGCCTCATCGAGTACGGTCACAACGGCAATGAAGTGCAGGTGCGTCCTTCGCTTCAGAATTTCTATGCCGACTAACCTCCGGTTCCAAATTCCCTCGATCGCGGATTGCGGTTGGATCACCGCCGACTCGGAAATAACATAGTAGTGAACAGCAAATCCAGACTGTTATTTAAGTAGTAATTTCCGAGTCGGCGGTGATTCGACCGGAACCTGATTGGGAAATCGCACCTTTCAATTTCGCTACTATTAGCCAAGGAGGCCATCTTGACTAACGGTGATCTGTCACCTCCGCTTTCACGGGTCATCTCCGAGGCGGTGAGTTGGTGTTCCCACAAACCTTTTCGCAGCCACGCACTCGATCCCTCCTCCATTCTCGACGTGCCCGACTGGTCCCACGACTTCGAACCGTTTGAACCTTGGGTGGAGAAAAAGTATGATTCTTACCGTCGAGCAGTCTTATGGATCAATGAAACACGTTCGGAACTTCTCAAAGAGGCAAAAATAGAAACTCTGGATCCCGCTGACGCTCTCTCGAAGTGCAGGCTTCTTATTTATTGGCCGTTGGAAACCGTACATGATGGCGCTTCGGAAGCTGGTTCAATGGGCTTCTACGATTTGGGTGACGCGCCGCCTTGGGATACTTGGTTTCTATATGCGGACCATGCAATATTTTGCTGCGTTCCCGAGTTTGCCATTTCTCGTGCTCAGGACGGGATTGATGGAAATCCAGTCGCTTGTATCGAGTGGGCCAACTGGTCTAGGTTAGCTCACATCGAGGAATAGAAACGGAAGGCAAGATAACCGCCTTCCGCGTGTTCCGGTCGTGTTGTGGGCGACTCTTCACTTTACCGAATCTTCGCCCTCGGTGGGCCGGAGTGGGGTTGGAGGGGGATGCGCGGTAATTCGCTCACAAAGCAAACGCTCTCATGCCTTGCAGGGTGCGCTTCAAATCGGGATAATGGCCACCATGGCTCTCAAGCAATGGATGCAGAAGCGGAAGATGAACGAGTTCATCGTCACCTTCGCCATCTGTGTGCTCTGTTATTGGCTTTTGAACCTGCTTTGGTATCGGTTGTTGGGCGGGTCACGAATTCACTGGTTTGAAGCGGTCTTCTGGGGCCTCGCAGTGTCTGCATTGGCCACTTACGATGGTCGGCCTTGGCGCAAAAGCTCAATTGACAAGTCGTAGATCGGTCCTGACGAGTGGACGACCCGTTTGGAGCGAGTCGTGGGCGACTCTTCCCTATGCCGTCCGTTCGCCCACCGGCAGCAGCGCCGTCAGGGGGTTGGGGACGCAAATGGATGTCCGGTCCTGCCGGGCGCAGGGACCACCAGCCGGTCAATGCGGCAATGCTCCAATTGGCTCTATACATCTAGGCGCAGCTTATCGCCGTGTGGTTCCGAGCGTCCCCATCACCCTGCAGATCGGCGCTCTCTACGGCTGGGCCCGCAGCGCGTCGTTCACCCCCACCGGTCACCTGCCTGCCGGCTACAGCTGCGCCTTCTCGCCCGCCACGCTCACTGGATCCGGCGCAGTCACCCTCACCCTCGTCCCCCAATCCAGCGGAATCCAGTCCAGCGGCCTCCAGGCCGTCGGTCTCATCCTCCTCCCCAGCCTCTGCTGGTTTCGGTACGGCCGTCG
>Ga0206908_1127_pt1 | contig 13425 bp, 8 predicted proteins | sample Alteio_BWOrgHeat_78_FD_152979 | JGI IMG/M metagenome (GOLD analysis project Ga0206908, IMG submission 152979) | Enriched cells from forest soil in Barre Woods Harvard Forest LTER site, Petersham, Massachusetts, United States -... | ecosystem: Environmental > Terrestrial > Soil > Temperate forest > O... | reverse complement strand
AAATCGGTTACATAATTTTATAACATGTGATTTTCGCGTTGAAATCATGAAGTCATTTTTTTGTGTTTTTTTAGACTATGCCAAGAATTGTCCTGAAAAGAGCAAAGAAGTGTTAGATGTGATCAAGGCAAAAGATGGTCAAGGAAAAACAGCTTTAGATTTAGCTCGAGAGAAAGGTAAAGTTGAAATTGTTACTCTGATTGAAAGTACAATAAAAGAGTTAAAGTGTAACATGCAAAAAAAAGAACATTGTTTGATACAGTAAGGTAAGTAAGGAAACTTCATGACGCATACTCCAATTACATTATACCTTATTGGTTTTGCTGGTAGTGGCAAATACACCATCGCGAAAGAAATAGCTAAAATCGCTGATTATAAAATTGTCGACAATCATCTGATTAACAATCCCATTTTTTCCTTGCTTGATTTGAGTGATGACAAACCGATTCCTATGGTTGCTTGGATGGCGATATGCGCTATCCGTAAAGCTGTTTTGCATTTTGTGAGTATTGATTATGAACATAACTATGTTTTTACCAATGAGTTACTGAAGCATGATGTCACTACCTATGAACAAGTGCAGGATTGTGCAAAAATGCGTGAATCATTATTCGTTTCGGTAAAGTTAGTGATTTCACCAGAAGAACATAGAAAAAGAATTGTGAATATCGGTAGAAAAGAACGGTTCAAATCAACGAATATCGCTGAGATAGAAAGCGGAAAAGAGTTGATCGATATTGATCATCGAAATGCGCTGACACTTGATATAACCCATTTGACGGCTGAACAGGCGGCAAGAGAAATACTCGATTTTGTCCAAAATCTGAACAAGTAAGAAATTAGGAGTTAGGATGTGTAATATCATCAGAGCTGATAATTTATGAATTTACAATTCTTTAGTCTTCCACTTAATCACAACACCTTTATCTGTCTCATTAAACGTAACTCCAGCAAGAACAATACTCTTTGTTTCAAGTATCTTAAATGGCTCCCAATAACGTTTTTTTTCAATCTGCTTGAGAGCTACATCAGGAGTGCTATTGCGTTTAAATTCAGTTACAAAAGTGCACTTAGTTCCTTCTAGCAAAAGATCCATAAAACCTTCTTCGGTTGCCACCTCAGTAGGTGGCCTTCTGCCAAAAAGCACACAGACCATAAAAAATATTTGTTGATAAAATTTTTCTCTATTTACACGAATATTGTGCGGAACGAGTTTAATAAAATCTTGCAAATGCTTACAAAAGAGACCGAGATCATCTGCTGCCAATGCTTTGCGAAATTTGCTACCAAATTCACCAAATTGATCCGGTGTAATTCCTCCTACAAATTCCATAATCTGCTCGGTTATTGAATAACGTACCTCTTCATTGGGATAACCGATAGTATAACCACGACTGTATATATCATAACCTGAAATAAAGGTAAGATACCCTGTTTGCAATAGCAATGTTCTGTAATTTTGATAATAGGTATCCACAGTGAATGATTCCAAATTAGATGCTGCATAAAATGAGCCTTCTATTGTTTCTATATCGGAAGCAATATGTGGGTTTTTTTCGATAAATTTCATCAAAAAATTTGGCGTACCGCTGGAAAACCAGTAATTGGCCAATGCTTGTTTATCTAAGCAATTATGTAATGAAAATGGATTGTAGACGGTAAGGTCTTTTGCTGAAAATCGATAGCCATTATACCAAGATTTTAATGTTTGCCGCGTTTTTTCATATGATTCTCGTAGTTTATCAGAAAAAGACTGAATATGTTCTTTGAGGTAGTAGTCAACTTCCTGATCAGTATAACCTACCAATGCAGCGGTGCGTTCATCGTTGGTGAGATCATTAAGGTTATTAAGCTCAGAAAACAGTGCTACTTTTGCAAACTTACTTACACCAGTAATGAAAAGAAACTGTAAATGGGCATCAACGTCTCCCGCTTTGAGGGTGCCATAAAAATTTCTGAGTATTTCACGTGAACGTTCTGCTGAATCTAAATCACCAATAAGATTAACAATTGGTTTATCATATTCGTCAACAATGATGACAACTGGACCTAACTTATTACCAAGCGTAACAACAAGCTCCGCGAATCGCATAGATAATCCCTGATTGAATAAATCAATTGCATATTTGCGCGCATGAGTATTAATAGCATCATGAAGGCCTTGCTCAAGGATCTCGGGGTTCTTGTGATCAATTTCACTAAAATCAAATGAAATAATCGGATAACTTTTAAATACATAGTCACTTTTGCCAAGCCATAGGTCTTTAAAAAGCTCTCGATTTCCACTAAAAATAGATTTTAATGTTGAACAGGTTAATGACTTGCCAAAGCGTCGAGGGCGCGAGAAAAAATAGCGGCCTCGTCCTGGCTTGATGAGATTGTATAGATATTCTGTTTTGTCGACATAAAGCACGCTGGGTGAGATAAGTTCACTAAATGTTGATTCACCAATTGGTAGTTTTTTCAGCATAATTTTCTCCGCTTGAAAGGTATACTGAGTATCATACCATTTTTTATCCTAATAAACCATGTGTTAACCTAGATTGAGGATACATCTCAATATGACAAATATTTTTCTCCATGCTACAATAAAAACCATAGATTATCCTTAGAATTATAGCAGGGAACGGATTATGCAATTCAAACGAACGATAGGCTGTGGATTAGTTAATAAAGCATTCCTGGGCAAGCAGATTTGCCTTAATGGATGGGTCAACAAGCGCCGAGATCATGGTGGGTTAATATTCATCGATTTACGTGATCGCACTGGTATCATGCAGCTTGTTTTTAATCCAGAGTTTAATACAGACGTTCATACTAAAGCGCATAGTTTACGTTCAGAATATGTCATCGCCGTACGTGGCACGGTGGTTGACCGTACGCCAGAGACAGTTAACAAAGAATTGGCAACGGGCGCCTGGGAATTACAAGTTACCGAACTTCAGATCTTAAATCCTGCAAAATCATTACCTTTCACCCTAGAAGAAGCATCAAGCGTTGAAGAAGAGTTACGCTTAAAATATCGCTACCTTGACCTGCGTCGTCCTGAGATGCGTGAGCATTTTGTATTGCGTAATAATATTATCTTTGCGATGCGTGAATTCCTGCAGCAAGAAACATTTTATGAAATGGAAACACCAATCCTTACCAAAAACTCTCCTGAAGGGGCTCGTGAATTTTTAGTGCCATCTCGTATGCATCCCGGGTCATTTTATGCGTTACCGCAATCACCACAGTTGTATAAACAACTACTTATGGCAAGTGGTATGGAACGGTATTTCCAGATTGCGCGTTGTTTTCGTGATGAAGATTTACGTGCAGATCGTCAACCAGAATTTACCCAACTTGATGTCGAAATGTCGTTTATAGAAGAAGCTGATGTGCAAAGTCTCATTGAGCGTATGCTCAACTATGTGCTCAAGAAAGTAATGCAAATCGATATACCAATGCCTATTAAGCGCATCACTTATGATGAAGCTTTTTATCGCTATGGATCAGACAAACCAGATTTACGTTTTAATTTAGAAATTAAAGAAATATCTCCTGTATTTGCCAATACTGAGCTTAAATTTTTGCGTGCAGCGCTTGATAAAGGTGGCAAGATTGGGGCTCTTCATGTAGCTGGTCGTGAGTTTACGCGATCTGAACTTGAAGGCTGGGTTGAACGTGCACAAAAGTTAGGCGCATCAGGATTGTTATGGATGCGCATCAAAGATGAAACTACGGTGGAATCCCCTGTTTCCAAATTCTTGTCAGATGATTTTGTCAAGCAGGTGCGTGCGATTATTCCTGACCTTGCGCCAGGAAGTGTGTTGTTTTGCGTTGCCGGCAACTTTAAACACGCATGGGAAACACTTGGCAGATTACGGTTAGAGCTTGCACATACGCTCAATATAGTCCCTAAAGATGAACTTAACTTCTGTTGGGTTACTGATTTCCCATTATTCGAATATGATGAACAGGATAAACGTTATAATGCTATGCACCATCCATTTACCAGTCCGCAACCAGGCTGGGAAAACATGGAACCCGCTCACATGAAAGCGCGAGCATATGATATTGTGCTCAATGGCATAGAGCTTGGCGGTGGTTCAATTCGTATCCACAACAGAGCAGTACAAGCACAAGTGTTTGATTTGCTCGGATTGACTAAAGAGCAGACACAGGAAAAATTTGGTTTCTTGCTTGAAGCACAAGAGCTTGGCTTTCCACCACATGGCGGTATTGCGCTTGGCCTTGATCGCTTTATTATGTTACTTACCAAATCCGCCTCAATTCGTGATGTAATTGCATTTCCAAAAACACAACGTGGTATTGATCCTATGATGGAAGCGCCAACTAAGGTTAAACAAGAGCAGTTAACTGAGTATGGCTTACGGTTTACCGTGGCCGTCGAAGCTTTGGCGAAGACTGGTCCTGCGGTTGCACAACAGCAGGGTGAGAAATAAACGAGAGCTGTGATTATCACGCCATAACATGGTGAAGGCAGATTATCTCTTCCTAATATTTAAACGTTCTCGCAAATATTTACGCACTACGTCAGGGAAACTGAAATAGATATTTCCATCCACTTGTTCTTGCGTGTCAGTCTCTTGTATTGTGCCAAGTTGTGGCGGTAGAGCGATGACCAGATCTCGTTCTTCTAGTTCTTCTGAAGTAGTTGCTTTATATGCACGATTAATAAAATCCAATTGAGGTCTGGTAGCATTGTAGATAATCCATAAAAGCGGATTATTTTGTGGGGTACCTGCAAGTGGATCTTTTAATGACCATATCGTTGCAGTTGTACTCTCTTCTGACCCGATTATCACCTTGTCACCGGCTATTGCTACTAAACCGATTACAACTGCAAACCCTGCAAAGACTACAAAGGTATTCAGAAGTTGACCAGTATTTAAATTCCATGTCTTTGCAGTTCCATCACCTGACCCGGTTATCACCTTGTCACCAGCTATTACTACTGAAAAGACTGGGTCTGTATGCCCTACAAGGGTATGCAGAAGTTGACCAGTATTTAAATTCCATATCTTTGCAGTATCATCAGATGACCCGGTTACTACCTTGTCACCAGCTATTACTATTGAATTGATCTCATCCATATGCCCTACAAGGGTATGCAGAAGTTGACCAGTATTTAAATCCCATATCTTTGCAGTTCCATCAGATGACCCGGTTACTACCTTGTCACCAGCTATTGCTATTGAATTGATCTCATCCATATGCCCTTCAAGGGTATGCAGAAGTTGACCAGTATTTAAATTCCATATCTTTGTAGTTCCATCAGATGACCCGGTTACTACCTTGTCATTAGCTATTGCTATTGAATTGATCCTATCCATATGTCCTTCAAGGGTATGCAGAAGCTGACCAGTATTCAAGTTCCATATTTTTGCAGTGCCATCATATGACCCGGTTATCACTTTGTCACCAACGATTGCTATTGAAAAGACCCTATTTGTATGCCCTTCAAGGGTATGCAGAAGTTGACCAGTATTCAAGTTCCATATCTTTGCTGTGTTATCATCTGACCCGGTTATCACTTTGTCACCAACTATTGCTATTGAATAGATCCCACCCATATGCCCTACAAGGGTATGGAGCAGTTGATCAGTATTTAAATCCCATATCTTTGCAGTGTAATCACGTGACCCAGTAACTACTTTGTCACCGGCTATTGCTATTGAACAGATCACACCTGTGTGCCCTGCAAGGGTGGCAATTGGCTGTTGGCTGAGAAACTCAATGGCATCAGAGAATGATAAAATATGTTGTTGAAGCTCTATTGGTAATGAGCGTATGTAGTCAAAAATGCCTGTTGCCTGTTTTTCCGTGCCATAAGAATGACTGGCAAGGGTTAAGGCCATAGTTATACCTATGATCAATCTGTTTTGCATGATTTTCCTTTTATTTGGAGTATTAATGGTTGTATAGCACTAAGCACTACATTTCCCAGGGTATCTTACCCCATTCACTCTCAGACTACAGTAATTCTTATTCAGACTGCAATAATTTTATAAAAAAATTAATTTTTATATATCAAAAATACTTTATTGGTGGGGATTTTCGGAGGCATAGTAATGGAAAAAGGTCTATTGCCAGGAGATGGTAAGAGATGAAGATACGCCTGATGCTATTGTGATCCACCAAGTGCTTTGACGAATTCCCAGCGGCGTAAACGACGCGCGACATCAATAGGAGCTTCTGAATTATTGTTTTTCAGCTCTACTTGAACTTTATTGCCATATGTTTGCAGGATGTATTTGAAAAATGGCAGATCATTCTGGAGAATCAAATAATACAGCAAGCCATTGCCTCTGTTATCTTGCGCATTAATATTTGCACCTGCTTTCAATATTATTTCCAATGCTTTTTTACGATTTTGTAAGGTTTGCATCCATGGTATGCCAAGCAAAGCAGTTCTACCAGTACTATCTCGTTGTTCCACATTGGCACCTAAGGATATCAAGAGGCTTGCCATATCCAATGCCTGCTGAAATAAGGCAAGATGCAGTATTGAATAATTAAAAGCATCGCTTGATCGTAAATCAATGCGTGCAAGGCGGTCTTTAACTAATCTATTTACCAAGTCTTTATTATTGTCGATCACTGCAAGCATCAGCGGTGTTAAACCATTTGAATCATAGGCATTTACATCTCCCTGAAGACCTAAAACAGGGAATGGTTTTTCTAGTATGTATACGATATCGACAAAATGGAGGTAGTTTGCATATTCTATGGGGAAGAATCCTTGCCTGTTGCGTAATCTAAGATTTATTAATGAACCAAATTGAGTGCGTACCAACTCAACCCAAGGGATATTATTATTTTCTATTGCAATGTTAAGTACCGTATCACCATTTTTGTTTTGAGCATTGATATCTGCGCCATGTTCCATGAGTAGACCAAATAATGGCATACGGTTTTCATAATCGGTGGTACGTATAGCTGCATGTAATATAGCATTACCTAAATTATCTTGAGGACCACGCATATTGGCACCACTTGTTATTAAAAGCGATAGAATATTAAAACTATCAGCTCTATTAAAATTACTTCTCGCAAAAGCATTATCAAAATTAGCTACTGCAATATACAACACCGAGCGACCATCTAATTTTCTAGTTCTTGCGTTGACATCAGCACCATAGTCTATAAAAAGTTGCGTTCTTGCCAGATCACCGGCTAACACAGCAGCCATAAGCGGTGTTGTATCATCATCCATCTTACGACTATCGACCGCAGCACCAGCTTTAAGTGCATCGCGTGTCAATGCAATATCTTGATTAAAATTAAAGAGTGTTTGATCAGTTGTGTCGGCTGCGCAGGAAAGGTAACTCATGCGTATTGCAAATAAGAGTAAAACTATGCAAGCAATTTTTATGATGGTTGGTATACGTGAAATAAACTTCAGACATGTATTAATCATTTCAGTTCCTCTTTGTTTTTTACATGATAATGTGGAAGGGACCGTTCGTCCTGAGTGTTTTTGCGAAAGCAAAAATGTATCGAAGGATCGGTCCCGGGAAAAAATTATTTTGAATTGCCCGTACCCTTCGATACATTCGTCGTGCTTTCGCTACGACGAACACTCAGGGCGAACGGGCACCTGAAAATAATTTTTTATTCCGAGTTTACATAATAAGCTTACTAAAAAGGTTTATTCCCATTCAAGCGAAACTATTCAATTCAGGTAGTCTATGGACACAAAATAATTTTCAATTACCTGGATTACTTGCCTTTTTCCTCTTGCTTAGACAAACTTACTTTCTATATAAAGATGTATCCATGGTATACTGACGCTAGCTTGTCCATTGATTGACAAACTTATTATCAAAAAAAGGAAAAGTGGTTATGAAAATTGAAAAAATATGTGCGCGCGAAATTTTTGATTCTCGCGGAAATCCTACACTCGTTTGTGATCTTATGCTTAATGATGGTTCTTGGCACACCGCATCAGTTCCATCGGGCAAATCGGTTGGATCACATGAAGCAGTTGAGCTGCGTGACGGTGGCGATCGCTTATCCGGTAAAGGTGTACGTAAAAATATCGAAATTATCGAGCAATTAATAGCGCCAATTTTAATTGGAAAAGAACCAATGTTAGTTACTATGGATGCCGCTATGCTTGAGTTGGATGGTACTGATAATCGATCACGTCTTGGTGCGAATACCATTTTGGCCGTGAGTATGGCAATTTGTAGAGCGCAAGCAGCAGTAGAAATGATGAGTTTGTATGAATTTATACCCTACATTTGTCAGCTTGACGTTGTAGCTATGCCGGTGCCTATGATTAACATTCTGAATGGGGGTGTACATACAGATACCGGACTTTCCATACAAGAATTTATGGTCGTTCCAGAAGAAATGGATACCTTTGCAGAGGCTATGGAATTTGGTGTTACTACTTTTCATGAACTTAAAAAATTATTACATGTACATGGTAAATCAACACTTGTTGGTGATGAAGGTGGCTTTGCACCAATTGTGAGTGGTACACAAGAAGCGCTTGATTATATTCAAGAAGCAATTGTACAAGCAAAAAAATATTGTAAAGGAAATGCAACCATAGCGCTTGATATTGCAGCATCACAACTGTATAACCCTACAACACAGCGTTATACTATTGATGGGCATGCGCTTACGACGAATGAACTGCTTGCATGGTATTTGCAATTAACCGAACAGTATCCTATTTCTTCAATTGAAGATGGCTTACATGACAATGATTGGCCTGGATGGGAACGTATGGTTGAATTGCTCGGGGATAAATTACTGCTTGTAGGAGATGATTTTTTTGCGACTAATCCTGAACGTATTTGGGCTGGCATTGAACGTAATGCAGCAAATGCAGTAATTATTAAACCAAATCAGATTGGTACTGTCACAGAAGCTTTGCAAGCAATTAAGCTGTGTGAAGAAAATGGCGTACCCGTTGTTGTCTCTCACCGTTCTGGTGAAACAAATGATTCATTTATTGCTGATCTTGCAGTGGGCGTAAGCGCGCAATATATCAAAGCTGGCGGTTGTTCACGTGGGGAACGGCTGGCAAAGTATAACCGCTTACTTGAGATTGAGCAGGAACTGTTTTTTAGTTGCGAGAAGCTGTAAAAAGAAAAGGCCCGTTCGCCCTGCTGTGTCCGTCGAAGCCTTGGCGAAGTCGGAAGTATTTTTACGTAGTAAATACGGAGTAAAAATGTATCGAAGGGTACGGGCAATTAATATTTTACGCAGCGGCAGCTGTCTTTTGCGTGCGAGAAGCGGTAAGCAAAGGATTTGATTCATTTGCCTGGATAACATCTTTTAATTGTTGTGCATGATTTCCTGATTTTTTGTCAGCATGTACAACAATTTTTTCATTTTTCAGTTCTTCTCGCTTTTGCAGTCTTTCTTGTCTTTTTGCACGTTTTTCTTGTTTTCTTCCCGCCGTTCTTTCGTGTGACTCATACCTATTCAAGCTTTCATCATCTTTGACAAATTCATCCATAGCTTCTGCTACTTCAACATCATTTCTAAAGTACCAACGGGTGATCGGATCTCTGAGTGAATCAAAAAGTGATGCTTCTGCTGCATATTGCTTGGTAAGATCAATGTAATCTTTTGCATGTTGATGTATACCACCACGTAAATTAGGCATAATAATGGTTGGTGAAATAAAGACCGTTAAATCGTCTTTAAGCTCTTCAGATCTTCTATTTTTAAAGAACCAGCCAAGAATTGGTATTTTGGCAAGTAGAGGTGTTTCATTTTCCGAATCACTCAGGTTGGTGCTTATCAGGCCACCAAGCGCTAGAACACTTTTATTGCGTATATTAGCATTGGTATGTACTTCACGCGTATTTATCGTGTTTAAAAAGCCGGGCGTATTATCATTAAAAGCGTTAATAGTTATATCTACATTAAGATTAATAATATTATCAGGGCTTATACGTGGGGTGAGTTTTACCTCGAGCAATGCTTTAATAAAGTCTTGTTTAATGTTTGCAGCTTGCGTACCCAATTGTCCTTCACCAAGCACAAGTCGTGTGTTACCAATAGAAATGGATGCTTGTTTGTTGTTAATTGACACCACATGCGGATGGGAGATTATTTTTGTAGCGTTAAAAGAGCGTAACAATTCAAGTAGGCTCCATGTCTGGCCGTCATTATCATTAAATGAAATGACAGCGCTACCTGGTGTTGCCAAGGCGGCCAAATTTGTCATTGTAGGAGGAGGAGAAGGATTGTTATAGACATTTGCAAGCATATTGCCAGCTATGGTTCCTGGCGGAATAGTTGTATCAACAATAGGTGACCCTAACTGTGCCGATTGAATATTTATTTGACTTGGTAAGCAGGAGTTTGGATTACGCGTTTGCTGACCAAGTTGGCGAAGATCATCAATACTAATGTCAGCGATAAGTACTTCAATAAATACTTGTGGGAATGGTTTGTCTAATTGCTCAAGAAGATTCCTGATGCGTTTCCAATCATCATTACGCGCAGCGATAATCAGTCTATTGCCCCCTGAATATTGATAAGGACTCAGGCTTTTATCTTTATCACCTGATGTAACCGGTTCTTTATACCCTTCAGGAGTATCTGCTTTAATAATCACTGCATCAAAAAAACGTTCAGGCCCTCCACCAGCTCCTTTTTCTGATCTCGATTGTCCGGTGCCACCAGCTTCTTTTGTTCCTATAACTTTTTCCAACACGCTAACCATGTCTGTCGCGTTTAAGTAGAGCAAGTTATACACATGCAATATTGATTTACCAGAATCAGGTTCAAGGTCGATATAGGTTTCAATAAAATCTTTAATTCTGTCGACTGCCTGTGAACGACCAACAACAATCAATGAATTTGTGCGTGGTTCATCAATAATACGGGTATTTGGGGCAAAATAAGTTTCACCTTGTTTGCGTGTATCAGTACGTATATGTTGTGCAGTAGGAGGGTTTGTTTTAAGAAGACCTTCAGTGAATAGATTTTTAACTACAGATGCAGTGGTGTGCTTTAATTTGACGATCTCCATTTTTTCATGAAAACCTCCCTTGTCAAGTTGTCTAATTATTGCCATAGCACCTTTAATGGTGTCAGCTTTGCCAACTAAAATTAATGCATTAGCATTAGCATCTGTGAAAAATGCAGTAGTTCCAGGGGCATTTGAGGGCGTAGGTAATCCAGAAAAAACATGATTAAGTATTGCGATAAGTTCATTATCTTGTGCGCCTGCGCCCGAAGAAGCAGGAACCTTCATATTGCTTAAATAATGTACATACCGAATACGAACGTCACCATCAGGTAAATCATCAAATGCAGTGCCGATAAAAGTTGGCATTGGCTCAGCAATAATGCCTGGTGAGGTCTCTGGGATGCGAATAATGGCAAACATATCTCCTTGCTGCTTGATGGCATATCCTGCAACGTCAAGAATGGTATACAAAAGATTCCATGCTTCATCAATGGTCATTTTTTCTTCTACGTTAAAAGTGAGTTTAGAAGTAGGGTCAATAGGTGGTTTTTGGGGCAATACAATATTGACACCTTTTTCTGCTGCGATCAGATTAATAACATCAACAAGATCTTTGTTTTCAAATTGGAACAAGAATGATTTCTTAGTTGCTGATGATCTATTGGTTGGGATATTGCGTGAGACTGGCGCTGCTGTATTGCTTTGTTCGTCAATTTTAGGTTCTTCCATTGCATGCAACGGTTTACTGGCGATAAGTAGATAAAATAATAGTAATAGTATGTTCATTAATATAGCTCCATTGATCTATGATGTTTTTGGCTTTTTAATAAGCGTTCCAATGGTTAGTTTTACTTCAATTTTTGGTTGTTTTGGTATCTTGGTGATCTCAAGCGACTTAGTATAAATGCGTTTATTAATACTGAGTTCTTCGAGTAACTTGGTAAGTTGCTGCATATCCATTCGCGGAAATTCAACATTCAATTCACTTTCCGTGTAACGATCATCAAGTGGCGTATCTTTTGGTTCTCTATCAGTTTTAACATTTTCACTTCTAATACCAAGCTTATTAGTCACTTGCTGAAAATATCCTTTGAGATAAAAAGGTTCTTTTTCATTGAGCATATGATCGATTGATTTGCGTTGTTCTTCTACTGAGCGTAATTTTGTGAGTACCTTTTGTACCTCACTCCGTTCTTCATTAACGTGCTCCAGTGTTTCATATAGTGCAGTTATATTGCGATGATAACGAAATACAATAATACCTGCGAGCAAAAGTATTACACCTAAAATAATGCCAAGATATTTATAAAAAGTCTTTATTTCAAGATTTTCAATAAAAGCACTTACTTTTTCTAATGCTTCCATTATTTTCCTTTGCTTTTGCGTGCTAGTGTAATTTTCAGGGCGTCAAATTTGAAATCTGTTGGTTGTTCTATGTGAGTGAATAAGCTTGATTGCCGTAATTCACGCATGAGTGTAGTGAGCTCTGGAAAATCTTTTACACGGCCTTTTAATAGCATAGTACCATCAGTTATAGTAATTTTTTCTAAAACGAGTCCAAGTGATTCTTTATCAACGTGATTAGTCAATTCGAGTAGATATTTTAAAAATAGAGCAGGCGACTGGCTTGAAAATGCAAACCATGTCTTTTCTTCTCGCGTAACTTCTTCTTGTGCTTTTTGTAGCGCTTCATCAAGCTCATTAATATCTTCTGGTATTGAATTTTTAAATGTGGCTCGCAGCGCTTCAACTGCTTGTTCTTGAGAGCTGGTGATCTCTGTTTCTAAACGACTTGTTTGAATGTAACTGTAAGTAATTAAAGTACCAAGTAAAAGGAGTGTAAGTACGATCACAGTTATACCTTGTGCATAGAGCATAGCGCGATTAGACGCTGCTAATTCACCTTTACGCAGATTGAATAGTTCTGTTAAAGGCAGGGGTAATGCGATCGCGGTACTCATGATAGCGCTTTGTGGTAACGTCTGTTTATTTTTAATCTGTACGTGAGGAATAGTATTTATTTTTTGTGTATCAAAAATTTCACACGGTATGGTAATTAATTCTGAAGCGAAAGGACATACTCCCTTAAGTTGTGCGCCGGGGCCAAGTAATACCAATTTTTTAATCGAATGTTCAGGTTCTCCATGGAGTGTGAATGAAGTAAGGGTAAAGCGTATATCATCCCAAAATGCAGTACTACTATTGGTAATAGCGTGACCATATTCAGGCCAATCAGTAGTACCAATACCAAAGCGCATTATGTGATCCATTGCTTGACCAACGGTAATGCCAAGCGCATCACCAACCGATTTGGTCAGATGTACCAGACCTTTAGGTAGCGTGCGGATTAAACGTAACTGTCCATTATCAATGTAGGCAATACGGGTGGCACTGAGTCCAAGATCGATCAGTGCAATAGTTGGATGTGATTGATTGTATTCAGGAATTGCTTGGTACAGTGCATACAAAGAAAA
>Ga0206908_1123_pt1 | contig 13483 bp, 15 predicted proteins | sample Alteio_BWOrgHeat_78_FD_152979 | JGI IMG/M metagenome (GOLD analysis project Ga0206908, IMG submission 152979) | Enriched cells from forest soil in Barre Woods Harvard Forest LTER site, Petersham, Massachusetts, United States -... | ecosystem: Environmental > Terrestrial > Soil > Temperate forest >... | reverse complement strand
ATCTGCAATCGGTCTGGGAGAAGTAAACGTTCAGAAGAGGATTGATGGAAAATGCAGCCTCTTTATTAAAAAGTTTGTCAAGAAAAATCAGGGAACACAATACCAGCAATGAGTATAAAAATGCTTTAATGTTGTTGAAGATTGTTAATCTCAAATTGCAAACGGAATCGGACCAAAAGAAAATATCCAGACACATAATGCAATTTTTACAGGTAAATGATGGAACATATAAGATTCTGGACTGTCTTAACCTGAATGAAGATTTCCTGTTACAATGAAATTGCGAATGAAAAATTGTTGCTGAAATATCTGCTTACTGTCTGCCGATTGAAGAAAGCGCTTCCTGCGTAAGAGGTTTGCTGAGATAGCCAATCACACTTTTATATTGTTTGCTTCTTATTTCGTCTTCGGCATTTATTGAGGAAGAAAGAATAACAATTTTAATATTGGAAACTCCCGATTTCTCAAACTCCTCGACAAACTGAAATCCATCCATGATGGGCATGTTAATATCAAGCAATATCAATTCAGGACTAAGTTGTCTTCCCGCATCTCCAATACGTTGCAGATTATTGATGAATTCCAATGCACTTTTGCTACTGGTGTGAATGTAAACATAGTCCGAAAAATTGCAACCTTCGATCATTTTCCCATTTATGAAATTGTCGATTTCGTTGTCGTCAACTAACATTACGGCGGAATATTTCGTTGTTGGCTTTTTCATTTGCAATCGTCTGCTATATTATATATGCTGCTTCTTTAACCGTGTTGAGTTTTTGCGCTTCTGTTACAGGCAAATATACTTTAAAGACTGAACCTTCCATATGTTTACTTTGAAAACTTATGTGTCCGCCAAGTTTTTGTATGAGTTTATTTGCAATATACAAACCGAGCCCTGCACCTTTTGACATCTCAGTCCCCCGAAAAAACATTTCAAAAATCCGATTCTGTACAAGTGGAGCAATGCCGATACCATTGTCTGCAATTTCAATCTCAATTCCTTGTCCGCATGGATTTACCTGTAGTTGTATAAATGCTTCCCGATTATTCTGATTGCAATACTTAATAGAGTTATCAATGAGATATTGCAGACTAAGCTGCAATAAGCGTGAATCTGTGTGAATGAAATGGATGTCATTAAATTTCGTGTGGACAACTATATTTTCCAATTGACCAATAGCCGAAAAGCGATTAAAGATATTTTTTGTCAGGTCGGCAATGTTTACTTTCTGAACGTTTACTTCTCCCAGACCGATTGCAGATACCTGGAGTAGCTCCTGCAGTGTTTTGTCGAGTTGCCTGGCGCAGTCTGCAATCATGTTGAAATAAGCCAATGACTCTTTATGATCAATTTCTGAAGAAGCCAGATTTGCAAGACCAATAATTGATGCCAGAGGTCCGCGTATATCATGAGAGGCTTTGTAAACAAAGGTGTTGAACTCTTTGGTTTTTCTATTCAAGGCCGTGGTCAACGAATCTTCTTTTCTATTGACATAGCTTATGTTTCTTACGGTTCCCATCTTTCCTTTTTTTTGTAAACTGATTTATAGTCCGTTGTTGTTTAAGACAATTGAAAATTCCGAAAATTATCAACAAAAAACATCGTATGAAATACATAGGAGTACGGTAAATTACTAATGTAATTTTCTACGTATTTATACCTAGAAAACATAATGAAGAATTGATTAAGTTTGAAAGATTCAATTTATTACAGGTTTGAACATTGAATTAGATTTTGAAACAGAGTACTTTAGGAATGCAAAAAATGAAGGCGGTATAAATTAAGTATGACGAAACCCGATAAAATGAATGAAATGAAAAACAATATAAGTAATTTTAAAAACACAAAACAACAAACGAATATATCGCTCGTTATGTCGCAAAATAATACAAAGGTTATTGCCAGAAAAAATTTGAAGGTGCTTATAACTGATGATCACCAGATGGTGAGAGATGGTATACGTACAATGTTGGAGTCTCAAAAGGAAAAATATGATTTTGTGATAACTGAAGCGAGCAGTGGAGAAGAGGCGCTGGAATTAGTTCAGAAAAATAAGTTTGATGTTGTATTAATGGATTATCAGATGCCAGGCATGAATGGGTCGGAGACTACCTATGAAATCCTCATCTATAAACCGGGAACAAAAGTTCTGGCCTTATCCAATTATGATGAATACACATATGTTAAAAATATAATCGACTCAGGAGCTTTAGGATATGTATTGAAAAATGTTTCTCCGGGGGAATTGGTTATTGCTATTGAAACCATCATGCGTGGAAAATTATATTATGCAAATGACATAGCCCAGATCCTGATTAATAATAGCGGCAACCGGACAAAAATGGGGAACATTCATCTGACAAAAAGAGAACTGGAAGTCCTTAAGCTCATTGCAAATGAAATGAGTAATAAAGAAATTGCATCTAAACTCCACATAGAAAAAAGAACTGTAGATGCGCACCGTCAGAATATGCTAAACAAATTAAACGCAAAAAATACGGTAAGTCTGGTTAAGCTGGCTATCGAATATAAATTGATTTAGTTTCCCTTCAACGTGTTGAATTACCTGTAAAATCAAACGAAAATTCGTTTCAATTCAGTCTGTATAAATTTGCCCTTCCTCCTTATTAGCCTTACCTTTGTACTACAAAATCAAAGGCAATGAATATTACAAAAGAACAGGTTTTAGAGGCTTTAAAAAATGTTGATGACCCTGACCTAAAAAAGGATATAGTGACGCTGGGAATGGTAAGGGACCTGGTAGTGGAAGGTGAAAATGTGAATTTTACGGTCATGCTTACGACTCCTGCATGTCCAATGAAAGAAATGATCCACAAGGCTTCAGTGAATGCAGTTTTACATTTTGTAAATAAAAACGCAAAAGTGAATGTGAAAATGGATGCCGATGTAACTTCCCGTAAAAAGGATAAATCAGCTTTACCAGGTGTTAAGAATATAATCGCGGTTGCTTCCGGAAAAGGCGGTGTTGGGAAATCGACCGTTGCCGCAAATCTTGCAGTGGCACTTGTTAAGCAAGGCGCTAAAGTAGGATTAGTAGATGCAGATGTGTATGGACCCTCCGTACCTATTATGTTTGATGTGGCAGATGAACGTCCGCTTATGAAAACAATGGAAGACGGCGTAAATAAAATGATTCCCATTGAGAGCTATGGTGTAAAATTGAATTCTATAGGTTTTATGGCAGCACCGGGCCAGGCTATACCTTACAGGGGACCTATGGCATCCAAAGCATTGGTGGAGCTGATTACTAAAACAGATTGGGGCGAACTGGACTACCTTATTGTTGATCTTCCTCCGGGGACGGGGGATATCCATATTTCCATTGTAACAACTATACCTGTAACAGGTGCAGTGATTGTAAGTACTCCACAACTGGTGGCTTTGTCTGATGCCCAAAGAGGAGTAAGCATGTTCCTGTTGCCTCAGGTGAATGTTCCTGTTCTTGGCGTAGTGGAAAATATGGCTTATTTTACTCCGGAAGAATTGCCAAATAATAAATATTACATTTTCGGAAAAGATGGTGGTAAGGGGATGGCCGAAAAACTAGGTGTACCTTTATTAGGCCAGATCCCGCTTGTACAAAGTATTTGCGAAGCAGGGGATGCCGGGCGTCCGGTTGTATTGCAGGAAACAACTCCACAGGCACTTGCATTTATTGAACTTGCCAAAGCCGTTGCTCAGCAGGTAGCCATTAAAAACAGTGCACCCGTGGCGGTGGAAGCATAAGTAATTTATTGTAAATTTATTTCACGTATGCAATCAGAATTAAATAAACGCGTTGAAGATGCACTGAACCAGATCAGGCCGTACCTGGAGGCAGATGGAGGAAACGTATCTCTTGTAGAAGTTACTGCTGATATGGTTGTAAAACTAAAACTGCTTGGAGCCTGCAAAACCTGTACAATGAGCATGATGACTCTGAAAGCAGGAATTGAAGAAACCATTAAGCGGGCTATTCCGGAAATAACTTCTGTAGAAGCTGTCAATACAACGGAATCAGCAGAAGCCTAAGAATTTAATCACTTTACATACTGCACCAACTTCTTATCAGGAAATTTTTCCAGGTAATTTTTTACAGCTTCTTTGTTTAAAGTTATCGTCATCATTTTTAATTTCAGATAATCTTCGTGCATATAAAAGTATCCAGGACTATTTACATTATTATGTCCTCCGCTTCCTGAATCTTTGATCAGAAACCAGGTACCATTTGATTTTTCAAGGTAGCCTACCAGGTGCATAGCGTGATCATCCGTTGTAGCGCCATTCATAAAACGTACTTCCCGCGCCGTTTCATCAATATATTGCGACGGGATATCATAAGTCGGAATCATCATTACGCCAGTGTAAATATTAATACCGCTTTCAGACACATCACCTCCGATAGACATGGAGTAACCGTTCTTTACGGAATTTTTAACGATAGCCATAAAATCATCCAATGGCACATTGTAAAAATCATCGGAGTGCCACCAGTTGTCGGCAGCTTTATATTCTCCCTGGGTCCAGTATGGAATTTCCATCAGTGACATGAAATCGACATAGTCATTCGGGTCTAATTTGCAAACATCTTTCATGTATTCCAGTGCTGTCAGGTCTTTTTCGCCAACCGGAATTTTTACCGGAGGTTCTCCCATGTAAAAATTAAGGATGGATTTGATTGTATTCGTCACTTCCATATCATTCCATGCATTTGAGGTTTTAACGGACTGGAGATATGCCTTCATTTCATCTACCATTTTAACATGATTGTGATAAGGCTGCCCGATTTTTAAACCTGTATAGGCATTGGCAGGCAGGAGTCCGTATTTACGCATCATATTTGCAACCGCACCTGTTTCGGAACCTTCATCGAAAATAGATTTTCCACGGGTGCGGACAAATTCATGGGCCTTTTCAACATACTGCCAGTATACCGTAAATGGTTCGGATAATTTAATTTCCTGTTTGGTCAAACGGTTAATTTCTGCTTCATAAAATGAAGTCGTTGAAAAACACCAGCAGGTACCTGTTTCACCTTGTGATAAAGGCTTCTCAGCCCATACGGTTTTAAATTCGGCGGCTGATTTCGGAACATCTATCCCGGTTTGGTCCATTAATAACTTTTTGGGTTCTTCCGGTTTTCTGGTGCCGTTAAAAACCTCATCGGCTTTCTTTATTTGCTCGTAATATTGGTTGTTATAGGATTTAAAGGCTGCCTTGTCTTTTTTCTCCTGTGCCGTTGCTGTAACTGCTATGGCTGATACAATAATGAATGTAATTTTTTTATTCATAGTAGGGTTGGTTTCAAAAATTGAAGAAAAGCAAATTTACTGCAATGGACAACTCAAATAATGGACTGCATAATTTGTTATTAACAGGGATATTAAAAAAAACCGTCTAATCATTCAAATATACCGTTTGCTAAATGGAACGGATATTCCAATAAGTAGAGAAAAACCGGAGTAGGCATAACGGTATATTTGTTTTGAAAGCAGAATAAAAGCAATTATTAAACCTCTTCACGAAAATTTCTGCAGATGTTAAGCAGATCATTGATGTTTCAAACTATAGTAAAGGGGTTTACTTTGTTGAAGCGGAAGATCTGAAAACTAAAACTGCAGAAAGAAAAAGATTGGTCTTGCAATAAGACCAATCTTTATTAAATTTTTATCCGTTGTCTGATTGCCTCAAATAAAATTATTCCTGTTGCAACAGAAACATTCAGCGATTCAATTGTTCCATTCATTGGAATTTTTACCAGTTCATCAGAACGTTTTAAATATTCTCCGGAAATACCGTCTTCTTCTGAACCCATTATAATTGCTGCAGGAGAGGTGAGGTCGCAATCAAAATGATATTGTTCTGCCTTTTCTGTGCAGGCTATAAGTTTCAATCCGCTTTCTTTTAAATAATCAATGGTTTGTTTTAAGTTGTCTTCTCTGCAAACCGGAATTTTATGTAAAGCGCCAGCTGATGTTTTAATGGCATCTGCATTTACCTGTGCAGCACCACGGGTCGGAATAATAATAGCATCTACACCTGCACATTCAGCACTCCTGCTGATCGCTCCAAAATTTCGCACGTCTGTGATCCGGTCTAAAATCAATAATAGAGGCACTTTCCCTTCTTCAAAAAGAGTTGGAAGTATGTCTTCAATTTTCTGATAGGTGACCGAAGATAAATACCCTACAACACCCTGATGATTTTTTCCGGTCAACCGGTTTAGCTTTTCTATTGGAACATACTGTACAGGAATATTCCGCTCATGCACAAGAGACATTAATTCCCGGGACAATTCATTGCTTAAACCTGTTTGCAAAAAAAGTTTGTCTACTTCCTTATCCGCACGTATTGCCTCTATTACAGCACGCGTACCGAATAACATCATTTTGTCATCCTGCTTTTCTCTTTTTTCCCTGTAATGCATAAATTAGTTTTGAAGATAAATTCGTCCCTGTCTCCAGATATCAACTGCCCTGTACCAATTGGATTTATAAACAGAGGAACGCTGCAGGTAGTAGTCGTTATTTGAAAACGGATTTGTAACCCTGTTGAAATTAAAACTTAATGAGCCTAAATTTCCGTCTTCGCCATATACCCAGGTCTCAGCATCCGTTGCCCGGTAAACCAGGTTTGGCGGGCCAAAAATAAGATAGATCATTCCACGATCTGTTTTCCATCCTTCCACGTAAGAACTATAAAAAGTATTGGCATCTTTTACACGATTGTAAAATTTACGGATCACTTCTTTTGCGCGGTCCTGTCCACCGGCACAGTTTATCCAGAAATTTTCTACCGCAAGTTTTTTATTTTTGCTATTCAGCATGTCTTCGTATTCATCTTTGGAAGTCATGTAACGCAAAGGATAAATCATTTGTTCTGCTCTCATGATCCCCGGGAATCCTTCATGGAACCGGTAAAGGGCAAGACCTTCACGTTGATTGGTATCAAGCATAAAATGATACATGCCAAGCTTGGCTAAATTGACAAAAACAGTACCTGAATCATTCAACTGTAAAATAAAAGTACTGTCGGGCTTATAAGCGAAAGGCTTGGGTTCTATAATAGAAAACGGCGGAGAAGCAACGGGAAAGTCACGGTTATAACGTTTGACAAATAATTTTGCATTTGGCGAACGTTTGTAGGTTATAGAAACTTCTTCTTTTGCATCCAGATAATTTCTGCAGATCGGTAAGCCATTTTCTTTATTTCGAACAATAAAGTTTTGGGCATCCATCAAGTTTGTTTTGTAAATATCAATATAACGTTCGATCTGCTGGTTGCGGTTAAGATCATAAAAATCCAGCTTCAATAAATAATTGCTTCCGAAAGCTGCCTTGACGGTTATTTTACCATTTACTATTTTTTCAGCACCATTTGCATACTTGTCTGTTATGCTGATTGAACCGCTGTCGATTGCAACTTTGGCTTCATAAGAACCCTGTAAAGTATAAGCAATGCGGATTCTGGCGGTCATTTCTTCCTCATTCGGCTGTTTGCTGTACAGAAGCTCAGGTGAATTAATGGAAAAATAAATATCTGTAGTTGCGTCAGTATTATTGTAAACCTGTACTTCAGGATGAATGACTGATGCATCAATCCTGTAAAGATCTGATAAGTCGCGGTTTACTGCCCTACGCGATGAGTTGCAGGAATAGCCCAGGAATGCGATGATGAATATGGATATAATTTTTTTCATATGTTATTTTCCGGCAATAATCCTGCCGGATCGTCTGCATCTTCGACCAGGTCTTTGCCGATGCTTTTTGTTGCTTTTGCGCCAAGCGCTTTAATTTTTTCTGCCGTGGTAATCAGGTTTCCTTTACCCTGCGATAAACGTTTAAATGCACTGGAATAGGAGTCCTGGGAACGTTGCAGGTTTTTTTCAATGTCTTTCATGTCTTCAATAAACCTAAAGAATTCATCGTACAAACTTCCTCCGATGCGTGCAATTTCAATGGCGTTCCGATTCTGACGTTCCTGCTTCCAGATGGAAGATATGGTTCGTAAAGTTGCAAGCAATGTAGACGGACTTACAATTACGATTTTACGGTCCCAGGCATAATTGAATAATTCCTGGTCAGCCTGAACAGCAAGACTGAATGAAGATTCAATGGGAATGAAAAGTAAAACGAAATCCGGGGAGTTGAACTGAGATGAAGTCTGGTAATTTTTTTCACTTAGGTTTTTAATATGAGTTTTAACGGAAAGTATATGTTCTTTTAAAAACTGTACACGTTCTTCCTCATTTTCGGAATTAACAAAAGCGTCGTAAGCCAGCAATGAAACTTTCGAATCGACTACCACATGTTTTTCATCCGGTAAATAAATGATCACATCCGGCTTAATGATTACGCCATCCACGTTCAGTGCTGTGACCTGGGTTTTGTACTCGCTGTCTTTTATTAATCCGGAACGCTCCAGCACTTTTTCCAGAATTACTTCTCCCCAATTGCCTTGTTTTTTGTTGTCACCTTTCAACGCTTTGGTAAGGTTATTTGCCTCTTCGCTGATTCTGCTGTTGAGCTCGTATAATTTTTTTACTTCTTCTTTCAGACTGATGCGATCACGAAGTTCTTTGTCGTAATTATCTCCGACTGTCTTTTCAAATTTTTCAATTTTCTCTTTCAGAGGATTTAAAATACCATCAATATTTGTTTTATTCTGCTCGGTAAATTTTTTTGATTTTTCATCGAGGATTTTATTAGCAATATTTTCAAACTCTGCTGCAAAACGTTTTTGGAGCTCTTCAAATTCGGTCTTTTGCGTTGCCAGGCGCTCGTTCATGTTTTTAAAAGCTTCTTCGGCTTTTGCAAGGCGATTATTTGCTGTGCTTAATTCTTTTTGCTCTGTTTCGTACAGACGGGAAATTTTTTCGATTTCATTTAAATTGTTGCTGACTTTTTCCTGCAAGACCGCCTTTTCTGTAGTGAGTGTGGCGGAAATAGCCTGCATTTTTTGAATAGTTTCTTCCAGGTTACGTTGTTCAGTTTCGGAAATACCAGACGACCGGTTTTTAAAGTATAACCACGCCATTCCGAAACCAACTGAGATACCGATGAGGAGAAAAACTACATTGAGCATTGGGTAAATTTAGCATTAAAAATGCGCTCATCCAAAACAAAAATGGGATGTAGAATGCCCACTGTTGTAGCCGCTTTAAGACATTCTTTTTTCTTAGAATTTATAAGAAATTCCAACGCCCAATGCTTCCTGGAATTGCGTCTTCGGGCCTTTTGCAACGACTACGTTTTTATAAGTCGTGCCACCAATTGTTACATCCGCATAAGTAGGAATAGCAATGTTGTTATCATATAATAAATGAGTCGTAATATTAAACGATAATAATTTTCCGGCTTTAACAGTAAGCATTGTCAGCCAGTCTACGTTTATATTACCTCTGTTTTCAACATGTTTATCGGTGTAATTGTTGAATAAGCTGACTGTGGTAAACAAATTTACGTTCTTAATAAGATCTTTTTGAAAACGCGTTCGCAGGTAAGCACCGAATTCGGTGCGTAGCATTTTTCCGGACGTAAGCTTATTTCCAGCTGCATCATACGTTGCAGGATCCACGCCAAATTGCCCGGCATCGGCTAACGTTTGATCAGACACAACTAAAAGGCGACCAGTTGCAGGCGATAAGAATAGTGAAAAATAGGAAGTCGGTTTGTATTCCATACCAAGGGCGATGCTAATGTATGCGGGTGCTGCAAATTTTGAAATCACGGTGCTATCATTTGGATAATTATATCCTTTCGCAAATTGGGATTTCATATTAAGCAAGGCACTGTAGTAAAAACTCCCCTTTGCTTCATGGCCATATGTAGAGTTCAACTCTATTCTGTCGTCATTTTTATGAAGCTTCGATCCGTCGGATTTGAGCATTCCATAACCTAGATCAAGCGTATTATCCCAGGCTATTTTTCCTTTTTTATAATTGGCAAAAAAACTTCCTACAAATGCTCCGGACAAGGCATTTTCACCGCCTGCGGCCCAATTGGTAAGAGATACCTGGTTGAAGCTAATAGAGATAAAGCCACCTTTTTTCCAGGAAGTATCTGCAGTTGCTTTTGTAGCATCCTGGGCACTCAGGAATAATCCGTTTGCAATCAGAATTATGGTTAACGTAAATATCTTCTTCATAAATTATTTGTTTTTCAGTAAGTCACGGATTTCGGTTAATAGAACTTCTTCTTTCGTTGGAGCAGCAACTACCGGTGCGGCATCCTGTTTCTTTTTAAGGGCATTCATTCCTTTGATGATCATAAACATTACGAATGCTATAATGATAAAATTAATAATAGCACCTGCAAATGCCCCAAGCATTACATTGGTTTTTCCAATTTGCAATTTATGATTGCTCAGGTCCTCGATCTGAAAAACTAAACCAATAAGCGGCATAAATATTCCATCAATAAATGTTTTGGTGACGGTGCCGAAAGAAGCTCCAATAACAATACCTATTGCCATATCTATGAGATTACCTCTCATGGCAAAATCTTTAAATTCTTTTACTATACTCATGTTTTCTTTTTTTGTGGTCGGCTAAGATGTCAAAAATAGTTCACTAAACCAAAGTGAACTTTGCCAGATTTTAAATAAATGGGATTTCCGAACTGACTTCCCAGTGCATAGTCGAGGGAGAAGATACCGGCCTTTGTTTCAAAATTCACACCAGCACCAAAACCATAAGGGGTATCATGAACGTACTGATTAATGCTGCTGTTTTCATAGAAGGCACCATCGTAAAATAAATGCAGATAAGAATTTTGCTCAAGCAAAAAACGGTATTCAATGGTAGCAATGACATACGCCGACGCCCTGATCGATTCTTCATCAAATCCTCGCAGTGTTTTTAACCCGCCTATTCTGTAAAGTTCATTCTGGAAAAGACTGGGACCAGCAATGTACGCCGACTTTGCTGCAAGTTCAATTACGTTTCTTCCGATGATGGGAAAATAATAAGCGGCATTCAGGTCGCCTGAATATTGAAGCGATTTCAATTCGACGTTATTATAAACAACCGGATTTAACGCCGGATTTTTGGTAATTGTTTTAGCGCCAACTGCAGTATTGAAAATAATGCTGTATCCTTTGCGAGGATTAAAACGATAGTCCAGCTTTTCAAGTTTTATTCCGATTCCGTACGAGTTAGAAGAGACATCTGCATATGCAGGCAACGTAGTAACATTTTCCAATCCGCTTGTAGAAAGTAAATGGGATGTTTTGTTGGCATAAAAAAGCTTGAAATAATTTCCACCGGAAATAAGATATTGAAGTCCGATGCTATTATACACATCGATATAAGTAGTATCAAGTTTGTATAATTTTAAATTGTAGTCGATCCCAAACGGCGTTGAAAATAGAAATGGATAATTTAAATTGACTTTCAGATCCTGTGTGTTTTTTTGTAAACTTCTCCAATTGAGATCAATCAGTTCACCTCGACTAAATGAATTCTGAAGTTTCAATTGCACATCTCCTGTTACTAAAAGTTTACCGGTTACATTATCAGGTAGAAAACCTATGATCCCATCAAACTGGCTCGCCTTGCGTTTTTCAAGTTCAAGTATCAGTTTGGTTTCTTTGTCTGTAAATAAAATCCTGAATGGTTTTGCTTCCCGCAGAAATGGAAGTTCCTTTAAACGTGGACTAATATTATGTACGCGCGACTCATTGTACAGGCTTCCCTGTTTTACACCTATGTACGTATAGATATAGACCGGCGCGACTTTCGCTGTTCCTCTTATAATTAAACTGTCGATTTTTACCTGTTTGTTTTTTTCAATATCAAGCGTTGCCGAAATACTGTTATCCGAAATAGCTATTTTATCTAATCCTGCAGAAGCAAAAGGATATCCGTTATTTTCATAATACACAATTATTTTTTCCAGCAGTTGTTTTACGTTCTTGTAATTTAATTTTTGATCGGCGTACAATTTTTCACGGAAACCGATTTCACTTAACATTCCTTCATCCGCATTGCCTTTTGAAAGATGTGCCCATTTGTATTGTTGCCCAATGTGAATATAGGCGGTGAGATTTAACGAGTCTTTTATAATGCTGTCGTAAGTGGCAGTTAAATAGGCATTGTCATATAAAGTCAGAAGAACGTTTTGCAATTCTTTATTTCTTTCCTGTTTTGTTAATGGGTTTTTCTTGTAATTAACTTTTTTAAAAAAAACGGGATTGTCCAGGGATTTTATTTCCAATACATAACCTTGCTGCGCAGATGAGAGCAAGCTATAAACAATCGAAATTAAAAACAGGAGCCTTTTCAAAAGGGAAAAATTTATACCTAAAATTAGGATTTACTTTTTTAAAACGGATGAAGGGAAAGAAAAGTATATTTCTCTGTCCTGAGGACATATTTCGTTTTTAAGGAAAGAAAAGAATTCAATTTATATTGGGATAAAGTATTAAAATACTTTTCCAGCCACCTTTTTAGTGGATTCGGATTGGCCCATTGTATAAAAATGCAGGCAGGGCACACCGAATTTTATCAGTTCTTTGGATTGCTGGATACACCATTCAATACCAACTTGTTTTACTTCGGCGTCTGATTTACATTTTTCAATTTCTTCCAGAAAATCCTGGGGAACATCTATATTAAATATTTTTGGCAGGATACTCGCCTGCTTTTTTGTAGTAAGAATTTTTAATCCGGGAATAATTGGAACATTGATTCCCATTTCCCTGCATTTATTTACAAACTCAATAAATTTGGCGTTATCAAAAAACATTTGTGTAACAATGTATTCAGCTCCTGCATCCACTTTGTTTTTCAATTGTTTCAGGTCGGCAATAAGATTTGGGGCTTCAAAATGTTTTTCAGGATATCCGGCAACTCCGATATTAAAATTTGTCGGGGCAACATCAACCAGGTCATCTTCAATATAATGTCCTTTATTCATGCGCGTAATCTGCTTGACCAGGTCCACTGCATAATTGTGCCCATTGGGTTCAGGAACAAAAGCACCTTCTGATTTTATAGCGTCTCCGCGTAAAGCAAGTACATTATCAATTCCTAAAAAGTGAAGATCAATCAATGCGTTTTCTGTTTCTTCTTTTGTAAAGCCGCCACAGATGATATGTGGAACAACATCAATCTTGTATTTATTTATAATGGCCGCACAAATGCCTACAGTACCAGGACGTTTACGGATACTCACTTTTTCAAGATAACCACCTTCGCGCTTTTTGTAAACGTATTCTTCGCGATGATAAGTTACGTCGATAAATGAAGGTTTGAATTCCAGCAAAGGATCAATAGCATCAAAAATAGATTGAATACCTTTACCTTTTAAAGGAGGTAAGATCTCAATAGAAAACAATGTCGATTTAGCGTTTTTTATGTGCCCGGTAACTTTCATAATCCTGAATAAATGAGGATACGAATATACGAACTATACACATACATGGCTTAGCCTGCTTTATTTTCAAAACATGTAGTTTATTGCAACCTGAGTTTGTATAAAT
>Ga0206908_1126_pt1 | contig 13558 bp, 14 predicted proteins | sample Alteio_BWOrgHeat_78_FD_152979 | JGI IMG/M metagenome (GOLD analysis project Ga0206908, IMG submission 152979) | Enriched cells from forest soil in Barre Woods Harvard Forest LTER site, Petersham, Massachusetts, United States -... | ecosystem: Environmental > Terrestrial > Soil > Temperate forest >... | reverse complement strand
GATCTTATCAAGAATGCCGTTGACGAATTTGCTGGATTCCAAATCGCCGTATTTCTTTGCTAACTCCACCGCTTCATTAATAGCTACTTTTGGCGGAATATCTGTAGCGTGCTGTAATTCATACAAGCCAATGCGCATGACATTGCGGTCGATGATGGCCATGCGTTTGATCTGCCAATTGGTGGCTAATTTGATCGTTGCCGCCGGTGTTAACCGTGTCCTGACAATGGACCTGCATGCGGCCCAGCTGCAGGGATTTTTTGATATACCGGTAGATCATTTGTATGCTATCAATGTTTTGTCTGAATATTTTAAAAGCCGTCAGATCGGGGATTTAGTCGTTGTTTCTCCTGATGTCGGCGGTATTAAAATGGCGCGCGCGTACGCCAAGCGTTTAAATGCAAGCCTGGCTATCGTTGATAAGCGCCGCAGCTCACCTGAAAAAACAGAAGTCATGCATATTTTAGGTGATGTGAAAGATAAGAATGTCGTGATGGTGGATGATATCATTGCCACCGCAGGTTCTTTGGTGGATGCCGTTCAAACCCTCAAGAGTTTTGGGGCTAAAGGCATCTATGCGGCCGCAAGCCACGGGGTTTTGTCAGGGCCTGCTAAAGAACGTATTGCAGCATGTGAAGGATTGCTCGAGGTTGTCATTACCAACAGTATTCCTTTAAAGGACGGGGCTCAAAATCCCAAAATAAAACAATTGTCGATCGCGCCACTTTTGGCTGAAGCTATTGCCCGTACACATAACGCGGAGTCTATCAGCAGTTTATTCGAAGAAATCAGGAATTAGTCCTTAACTACAAAGAGACAGGAAGGTAATATCATGGAACAAATTAATTTTGACGTTCAAATCAGAAAAACAACCGGGTCTGCAAGGTCCCGTCAGGTGCGCCGTGAGAATTTGATCCCGGGGATCGTTTATGGCGGCAATTCCAAGCCAACGATCATCCAGGCTGACCGCAAGGCCTATGACCGTATCTACCGTCAGCATGCCGGCGAGAGCTTGATCTATCATATCAATTTGATCGATGATGGTAAGAAAGTTTCAGATTTCCCTGCGATCATCAAGGATGTTCAGCTTCATCCGGTGAGCGATGAGGTCATCCATATCGATTTTAACCGCATCTCCCTCGATAAAGAGATCGAGATCAAGGTCAAGATCCTTATCAAAGGTGAGGCCATTGGTGTCAAGCGTGATGGCGGTACATTGGAACATTTAATGTGGGACCTGGATATCATCTGTTTGCCGACGAATATCCCTCACCATTTGGAAGCAGACGTTACGAACTTAGGCGTACATGATTCTGTCCACGTCAAGGACTTGGTATTGCCCCAAGGTGTACGCACCAAGCATGATCCTGAATCCGTGGTCATTACGATCGCCGGTTCCATGCGTGAAGAGACAGCAACTGCTGAAGGTGAAGTTGCCGCTGCAGGTTCTGAACCTGAAGTCTTGAAGGAAAAGAAGAAGGAAGAAGGCGCTGACGCTGCTGGCGGAGCTAAGAAGGCTGACGCCAAGAAGGATGATAAGAAGTAAAGGAATAGGGAATTTTGGCAAAATTGATCGTAGGTCTTGGGAATCCCGGGTCGCAATATACATGGACCCGGCATAATTTAGGTTTTTTAGTCCTTGAAAGCCTGATGAAACAATTGAAGGCCAAGGGGCATGTTTCCTCGAGTAATCAGGGAATTTTAGCAAAAGTAGTTATCGAAGATGTTGAATGTTCTTTGTTGATGCCGACGACGTTTATGAATAATTCCGGTGTGTCTGTCAAGAAGTTGGCAGACAGGACAGGTACGGCGCCGGAAGATATCCTGGTCGTTTGCGATGATCTGTCCCTTTCCTTTGGCAAATTACGCCTGCGCCCTTTAGGGAGTGCTGGCGGCCATAATGGATTAAAATCTATTATCAAGGACCTGGGGTCAAATCAATTTGCGCGTTTGCGCATGGGGATCGATGCCCCTCAAGCCACGGATGATACCGTGGACTATGTTTTAGCGAATTTCACCCCGGCAGAGAAAAAAGCTTTGCCGGAATTTATAAATCATGCACTAGACTGCGTCACATGCTGGGTGACCGAAGGTGCAGAAGTTGCAATGAACCGTTTTAATTGACATTAATCACGAAGAGGGTAAAGTAATGAACAAGTATGAATTAGTTTATATCGTCGATGCGCATTCAGCGCAAGGCACCAAGGACGAGATCACCAAACAGGTGAATGATTCCCTGGCCAAAGCCGAGATCAAGGTAGTCAACAGCCAACTGTGGCTGGACCGTCATAAAATGAGTTTTCCCATTCAGAAGATCGCTGAAGGTACCTATTATCTTTTGAATCTCGAAGCCAAAACATCCAGTATCGCTAAATTGCATACCAGTTTGCGCCTCAATGAACAAATACTGCGTTTCATGACTGTTCGGGCAGATGCTCCAAAGGCGTAACTTCTAAGTTTGGAGGTTAGGATATGGCTAGTTTAAATAAAGTTTTGTTGATCGGGAATTTAACTAAAGACCCTGAATTACGCTATACTCCAAACGGTACAGCGGTCACCAATTTGCGTGTTGCCGTTAATCGCAAATTCAAGGACCGTACCGGTGAATTAAAAGAAGATACTTGTTTTATCACGGTCACCGCATGGGATAAACAGGCAGAAATTTGTAATCAGTATTTGCAAAAAGGCCGGGCGGTCTTTGTTGAAGGTATTTTACAAAGCCGTTCATGGGAAACGGGTGATGGCCAGAAACGCAGTACCATCGATGTGCGGGCCGAGCGCATTCAGTTTTTAAACGGCCCTGTTAAGAATGAAGGTACCACGGGCAGTGAGCCTGCGGTCAAAGATGCCGGAGATCAGGATACAGTGATATCTCCGGAAGATATAGCTTGGGAGGAGTAATAAAAATGGAAAGAAAGTTCACTAAAAAACGTATAGGCGATAAGAAGCCATTCAAAAAAGATGGCGATAATGCTGGTTTTGGCGGCAGAGGCGGTGATGGTGCTCGTCGTGGCCCAAGGCCTCCGCGCATGTCCATCCCTAAGGGCACCGAGATCAATTACAAGAACATCGCTTTCTTGCAAAAATGTTTGACCGAGCGTGGAAAATTATTCTCGCGCCGCTTAACCAGTGCTAATGCTACCCAACAACGCCAGATCTGTGTAGCGGTCAAGATCGCCCGTTTCTTAGGGTTATTACCCGTTGGATCTTCTAAAAGGAAATAAGCCATGAATATCATACTGATGGAAAATGTAGAAAAATTAGGGCAAGTTGGCGATGTGGTCAAGGTCAAGAACGGGTATGCCCGTAATTACTTATTACCCCGTCAATTAGGGGTGGCTGCAACACCAGGCAATACCAAGCGCATTGAAAAAGAAAAAGTGAAGCGTTTGGCCATCTACGAAGCAGAGAGAAAAGAAGCTGAACTTAAGGCTGAGCAATTAAGCAAGGTTTCCTTGACGATCGCCGTAGAAGTCAATGATCAGGAAAAGCTTTATGGAGCTATTTCAGAATCTGATATCATTGAAGCCATGCATAAAGAAGGCCAGCAAATCGATAAAAAACACCTGGTTATTGAGAAGCCTATCGACGATCTAGGGAATTTTGAGATCGGCGTCAAATTGCATCCTCAAGTGATCGCCAAGATCCGCTTGTGGGTCACAAAAAAAAGCTAGAATAAAACCAGGCGGGTACTTATGGAGCAGGCAGTAAGAGTCCCACCCCAGAACATCGACGCTGAAAAAGCGGTTTTGGGGGCCATGATGATTTCCGAAGAAGCTATCGGGGTGTCCATTGAACACCTTGATAGCTTTTATTTTTATGAGACCGCCCATCAGAAGATCTTTGAAGCGGTACGGGATTTGTATGCCGAACGCAAAAGGGTTGATATCATCACCCTTTCTGACTGGCTTAAAAATACAGGGCAGCTAGAGAGTTTGGGCGGGCTGTCTTACTTATCGCAATTGGCAGATTTTGTCCCTACCGCGGCCAATGCGCAATATTACGTCGATATCGTCAAGGAAAAGGGCATTCAGCGCCAGCTGATCAAAAATGCCACTGAGATCATCTCCAAAAGCTACAGTGTCAATGTGGATATTGAGGAGCTGGTGGACAGTGCCGAACAATTGATCTTTGAGATCGCCAACGCCAATCAAAAACAGCAGGCCGTTCATATTAAAGATATTATGAAGGGTACCATTGAGAATATCGATCTTTTATACCAGCATAAAAAATCCATTACAGGGGTTCCGACGGGATTCACGGATTTCGACAGCAAGACATCGGGTTTGCAAAAGTCTGACCTGATCATCATTGCAGGGCGTCCGTCGATGGGCAAAAGTGCTTTTGCGGTATCGATCGCCGAGAATGCCTGCCTCTTGCATAATATTCCGGTGGCTATCTTTTCACTGGAAATGTCCAAGGAACAATTGGTCCAGCGTATGCTCTGCTCCCAAGCGCAGGTGGATGCCCATAAAGTCCGTACGGGATTTTTTCCCCCATCAGATTGGCCGTTATTGACGAAAGCAGCTGGACGCCTGTCGAATGCGCCTATCTTTATTGATGACACACCAGCTATTTCCATGCTGGAGCTGCGGGCCAAGGCCCGTCGTTTAAAGGCTTCCCAAAATATCGGCCTTGTGATCGTGGATTATTTGCAATTGATGCAGGGGCATGGCAAAACAGAAAGCCGCCAGCAGGAAATTTCTGAAATTTCCCGTTCCTTAAAAGCGTTAGCCCGTGAGTTAAGCCTTCCTTTGATCGCGATCAGTCAGCTATCGCGTGCCGTAGAAAGCCGCCAGGACCATCGTCCTCAATTGTCCGACTTGCGTGAATCAGGGGCCATTGAACAAGACGCGGACGTGGTAGTGCTTTTGATGCGTGAGGAATATTATAATCCGACCGATGAAAACCGCGGCATTGCCGAGGCCATTATCGCCAAACAGCGTAACGGGCCGACCGGCTCGGTAAAAATGAAATTCTTTAAAGAGTTTGTCAAGTTCGCAAACCTTGAAATGGCCCATCATGAATAAGATGCAGGCCGGTATATAAATAGTCGCAATGTAGGTTGACAGCCCAATACTCAGAATCTATAATTGACCCATGCTAAAAAATAAAATTTTCCCGATCGTTTTTTCCGCCCTTTGTATCATTTTATCCGGAACGAAAATTATCTTTGCACAAGCAGTTACGGATAATTCCAAAGACAGCCAGGTCAATGCCGCATTGAATGAAAAAGAGCAGCCCAGTACTACTTCTGAGACTGTAAATGCTGCAACAAGTCAAGCGCAACAGCCGGCCGTAACAGCGCCTGCTCAACCAGAGCCGCAAGCATCTGCACCTGTCAGTATGAAATTGCAAGACCCTTCAGCCCAGGCCACCCCTGACGCTGCACCATCCGTCAAGATCGTCAAAGCCATTGATATCCAGGGCAATAAATCCATTGGCATCGCTCAAGTTTTAGCCAGGATCAAAACCCGTGTGGGAGAAGGATATCAGGAAGCGGTAGTGAGCGATGATTTAAAACGTTTGTATAATACGGGGCATTTTTCCGATGTGCAAATTGACCATGAAGACCTGGATGACGGCTATCGGGTGATCGTCAAATTAAAAGAAAAGCCGATCGTCGATGAAATAACTTTTTCCAAGATCCGTTATTATAATAAACGTTATTTGCTCAATAAGATGAAGACCAAGACAGAGAAGTTCCTTGATAATAAGACGCTCAAGGACGATATCAATATGATCGAGGACCTGTATAAGAAAAAAGGCCTGACCCAGGTGAAGGTGGATGTGGAAAGTTTCATTGATGATACGACCAATAAGGCCAGCCTGCATTTTATTATCCGTGAAGGTTTCAGGGTCAAGATCAAGAGGATCTATATTTATGGTAATGTCGCTTATCCTGACAAAAAGATCATCAAGGTCATGAAGTCCCGCTGGGCATGGCTTTTTGGCTCAGGCCTTCTTAAAGAAGATGTCCTGGATGAAGATATGACAGCGATCAATGCTTTTTATGAACAAAATGGTTTTCTTGACACCAAAGCTGCTTATCAGGTAGAACCTTTGTATGAAGGATTGGTGAATGTGAATGTCACGATCCAGGAAGGCCGGCGTTATTATGTAGGGGATGTCAGTTTTTCGGGCAATGCCATCCTTTCAGATTATGATATCAAGGCCCACATCAAGAATTTGAAAGAAGGTAATTTCTTCAGCCACGAAAAGATGGAAGAAGATATTTCCAATGTCCGTGAAGCTTATTTTGACCGCGGTTATATTTCTGCGATCGTTGAAGAAGCAACTTCATTTAATACCGATACCGGCAAGGTTGATATCAAGATCAGTATTAAGGAAGGCAAATTGGCCTATATCAACAGGATCAAGATCCAGGGCAATGCGCACACGCGTGATATTGTTATCCGTCGAGAACTGCGCATGTATCCCGGCGATCAATTTGACGGCGAGAAATTGCGCGTGTCTAAACAGCGCTTGAAAGACCTCGGTTATTTTGAAGATGTTGGTTACGATATTGAAGACACCGACCAGGAAGACCTCAAGGACCTTGTTGTTCAGGTCAAAGAAGCCAAGACCGGAAGTTTCTCCTTTGGCGGCGGGTATAGCACGGTCGATAAATTGGTCGGCTTTGTGGAAGTCGAACAGAAGAACTTTGATATTGCCAACTGGCCTTCATTTACCGGCGGCGGCCAGGACCTGCGTTTACGCGCCCAGATCGGTTCAAGCCAGCGGAATTTCCTGCTGAGCTTTACAGAACCATGGCTTTTCGATCATCCTGTTTCTGCTGGTTTTGATCTGTATTATACAGAAAATCTTAAAGATGGTTCGACAGGCTATTCCTATGATCAGAAAACGATCGGCGGGGACCTGCGTTTGGGCAAGAGCTTTAATGATAATCTATCCGTCGGAGCTGTGTATCGCTTAGAGCATATCAACATCAGCAATCTGGACCCGGGTGTGTCCGAAGCTTTAGCAGAGCAGGCAGGGAACAGCCTGGTCAGTTCTTTGGGATTCAGTGTCACTAATGATTATCGGGATAGTAAAGTATCTCCAACCAAGGGCTGGGATATCACTAATAGCGCCGATATTGCCGGCGGGCCTTTAGGAGGTAATAAGAATTTTTATCGCCTGCAAACCAGTGGCGAATACTATGTCCCTCTTAAGATCAATGATGTTACAACGGTCCTGGAATTCAGCGGCCGTACTGGTATAGTCCAGTCATATCCTGATACTCCTGATGTCCCTATTTTTGAACGTTATTTTACAGGCGGCCAGGATTCGATCCGTGGTTATGATGAACGTACCGTCGGCCCTATCGATCCCAATACCAGTGATTCCATCGGTGGTGATGCTTTATTGCTCGGCAGCGTCGAATATACCGTGCCTATCATTGAGATCATTAAAGGTGCTGTATTCTTCGATACGGGTAATGTATGGGATAAGGTCAGGAATTACGGTACGGGCGGCCTTAAATCCGGTACAGGTGTCGGCTTGCGTGTCAAAACCCCTATTGGACCGATCAAGCTGGATTATGGTATTCCTTTAGATACTCAACCCGGACAGAGCAAGAGAAGCAGCGGCAAGTTTTATTTCAGCGTCAGCCGCGGATTTTAAGAGTTTAATTTTTGCCCGCTTTATATTTTTAAGGCGGGATGTTTTTTAACTTAAGGAGACGATCATATGAAAGCGTTAAAAGTACTTGGTTTAGCAATGATCTTTGGTGTCATGGCAACTGGCCTGTCTTTAGCTGCTGATCTGAAAATTGCTTATGTAGATCTAAGCAAGGTTTTTGACGGTTATCAAAAGACGAAAGAATTTGACGCTGTTTTACAAAGTGAAGGCCAGGCATTCCAAAAAGACCGTGATGCGATGGTTCAGAAGATCCGTGATGCCCAAAGCAAACTGGACTTGATGAAAGACAGCGAAAAAGCAGCCATGCAGGAAGACATTGAAAAACAAAAAGATGCTGTCATTGCTTATGATAAGGAAAAGCGTGAGGAATTGTCCAGGAAGCGCGATGATAAAGTGCGCGAGATCCTGACTGAGATCCAGGGTATTGTCAGCAATTTAGCTAAAAAAGAAGGTTATAATTACGTTTTAAATGACCGTGTCATGATCTACGGTGACCCGCAATCCAATATCACCGACGAGGTGTTGAAAACCTTAAATGACAACTACAAGAAGTAATTCATCCGCCATGCAGATCAGCGTTGCTGATATTGCCCAATTAGTCAAAGGGGAATTGATCGGTGACGGCGGGTTATTAGTCAGTGGTTTTTCAGGGATCAAAGAAGCAAAAAAGAATGAGTTGACATTCTTAAGCAATCCCAAATATGAGCCTTTGCTTACCGACACTCAAGCGGGTGTCATCCTTGTTCCCCGGCAGATCTCTTGTCCGGGGAAAACTCTTATTAGGGTGGATAATCCTTCTTTGAGTTTTACCCATGTCATTAATCATTTTTTGAAGGATGAACCCGATTATAAGCCGCACGGTATTCATCCGACCGCTGTTATAGGGCAAGGCGCCAGGTTAGCGGCGAATGTGGCTGTCGGTGCGCATACGGTCATTGAAGACGGAGCGGTGATAGAAGAAGGCTCTGTGCTTTATGCCAACTGTTATGTAGGGCATGAAACGCATTTGGGAAAAAATTGCCTGATCTATCCGCACGTGGTTTTGCGTGAAAAGGTTTACCTGGGGGATCGCGTGATCATCCATTGCGGCACGGTGATCGGCTCTGACGGGTATGGATATGTCACGGTCGACGGCAAGCATATGAAGATCCCGCAGATAGGCACGGTGCTTATCGAAAATGATGTGGAAATTGGTGCCAATGTTACTGTTGATCGCGCCCGTTTTGGTAAAACAGTTATCGGTGAAGGGACAAAGATCGATAATCTGGTGCAAATAGCTCACAATGTTGCGATCGGTAAACATTGCTTTATCGTGTCCCAATGCGGTATTGCCGGAAGTACGAAAATAGGTGATAATGTAATTCTGGCAGCACAGGCAGGTGTGGTGGGGCATATAGAAATTGGTGATGGGGCCATTGTCACGGCACAGTCGGGAGTAAGTCACTCCATCAAGCCTGGCGAACAAGTCTTCGGTTCCCCGGCACAGCCCATTAAACAAGCCTTCAGGAACAATGCCCATATCCAAAGGTTTGATAAGTATGTCGAGATGATCAAAGATTTGAAAAAACGTGTAGAGGAATTAGAGAAATGAAACAAAAGACACTAAAAAATCCTGTTACTTTGTCTGGCGTCGGATTGCATACCGGCCACGCGGTGCGTATGGTGATAAAACCTGCACAAGATAATGAAGGCATATCGTTTACACGTATTGACCTGCCTGGTAAGCCATCCATTAAGGTCATGGCGGCCAATACGGTGATGGACGAGAAGGTTACGCGCTGTACGGCGATCGAATACCAGGGTGTACGTATTTATACGATTGAGCATTTAATGGCGGCATTAAGCGCCCTGGGTATTGATAATGTCAGTATTGATATTGATGCCGAAGAAATACCTGGGCTGGATGGCAGCAGCCTGGAATTTTTAAAGGCTTTAGAACAGGCAGGTATAGTAGAACAGCCGGCTGATAAGAATATTTTTGCCATTCAGGAGCCTATAGTTATTTCTAATAAGACGGCGACGATCGTGATCGTTCCGCATGATCAACTGGATATTTCTTATACACTGGATTATGACCATCCTTTATTGCGTTCGCAATTTTTTTCACAATCCATTGACCTGGCTTCTTTTGCCAGGGAATTGGCAGGTGCCCGTACTTTTTGCCTGGAATCTGAAGCCAATGAGATCAAGGCCCAGGGTTTAGCAAAGGGTGCTAATTATAAGAATACCCTCGTGATGTCATCCAAAGGGCCTTTGGAAAATACTCTGCGTTTTCCTGATGAATGCGCCCGCCATAAGGTTTTGGATATTGTCGGAGATCTTTTCCTGTTGGGTTACCCTGTAAAGGGTAAGATCTATGCCACTAAAAGCGGGCATGCCTTAAATCGGGCATTGGTCAAGAAAATAGAGGCCCAGCGTCAGAAATATGCAACTGTTTCTTATCCGTCTGTCGCCCCTGATGCTCCGGGAAGGGTTTTTAATATCAATGAGATCATGAAAATCCTGCCTCATCGTTATCCATTTTTGTTTGTCGACAGGGTCATTGAGATCGAGCCTGGTAAAAAAGGGATCGGTGTCAAGAATGTGACGATCAATGACGGGTTCTTTCAGGGCCATTTTCCCCAGAAGCCGGTCATGCCAGGGGTGATCATGGTTGAAGCCATGGCCCAGACAGCGGGAGTTGTGGTATTGACCAGCGGGGCGCATAATGGTAAAGTAGCTTTATTCATGTCTATTTCAGATGTGAAATTCCGTAAAGTCGTTTATCCTGGGGATCAATTACTGATGGAAGTTGAGATCATCAGGGACCGTGAACGCACCGCCCATGTTAAAGGGATAGGGCGTGTTGATGGGGAAGTGGCGATCGAAGCAGATATGATGTTTTCTTATACAGACGCGCATTATTTAAATAATTAAATATGTCCAATTCAATTCATAAAACGGCGATTATCAGTGACCAGGTTAAGCTTGGGAAGAATGTGTCTATCGGGCCGTACGCGGTCATTGATGGCGAGGTTACCCTGGGGGATAATGTTATCGTCGGTGCTCATTGCATTGTTGAAGGCCATACTACTATCGGGAATGGATGCCAGCTATATAGCGGTGCCGTGATCGGCAGCCCGCCGCAGGACAGGAAGCATCAAAAGAAGGACAAGGTTTTTTTGACCATTGGGGCTAATAATGTTTTTCGTGAATATGTGACTGTCAATCCCGGCACCATCGAGGGTGGCAGCACAACGAGTATCGGTGATAATAATTTATTCATGGCCTGTTGTCACGTGGCGCATGATTGTAACATTGGCAATGATTGTGTCCTGGCTAATTATGTCGGCCTTTCCGGCCATGTGACTATTGAAGACAGGGCGGTGATCGGCGGTTTGTCAGGCGTCCATCAGTATACCCGTGTGGGATATTTGTCGATGATCGGCGGCTGTTCCAAGGTCAATCAGGATGTCCCGCCATTTTCTTTAGTGGATGGTAATCCTGCGACATTGCGGGGTTTAAATATCGTTGGATTAAAGCGGGCGGACCTGCCGTCAGCGAATCAAAAGATCTTGCACCGTGCCTTTAAGACTCTTTTTAGTTCCGGGTTAAACCGTAGCAATGCTGTCCTTCAGGTCAAAGAGCAAATAAATGATTCTCCTGAAGTCCACAGGGTCATTGATTTTATCCAGACATCCAAACGTGGCATCTCCTAATTCAAAAACCATAGGCCTTATCGCAGGAAACAGGCAATTCCCTTTTTTATTTGCCAGGGCGGCGCGTGACCAGGGGATGAAGGTCGTTGCCGCAGGTATTGTGGGGGACACGTCTCCTCTTTTATATTTCTCCGTCGATAAGTTTCAATATTTTAAAGTAGGGGAATTAAAAAAGCTTTTTGAGTATTTCCGTCAACATGCGGTCGATCAAGTCATCATGGCAGGGCAGGTCGATCAGGATAATTTATTTAATCCTGCCGTCCGGCTGGACGAAGAATTTCAGGCTCTTTCTGACGCATTACGTGACCGCAAGGCAGATACTATTTTTGCCGCCGTGGCAGATCGTTTGAGCAAGGAAGGCATGACATTGCTTGATTCTACGTTCTTATTAAAAAAATATTTGGCGCCTCATGGGACCCTGACCAAACGGGGGCCTACGGTAAGTGAATTAAAGGACATTGATTTTGGATTGACCATCGCCAAGCTCATGGGCGGCATTGATATCGGGCAGACGGTCGTGGTCAAAGAAAAAGCGATCGTCGCTATTGAGGCCATGGAAGGGACGGACCGTGCTATTATTCGCGGCGGGCAGATCGCACGCAGCGGTGCGGTAGTGATCAAAACATCCAAGCCGGCCCAGGACAATCGTTTTGACGTACCGGTCATCGGCCCGCGTACCATTCAAACCATGGCGTCGGCCAAAGCCGCGTGCCTGGCGATCGAGGCTGGCAAAACCCTGATCATTGACCGTGAAAAAACCGTAAGCCTGGCCAACAAAGCAGGCATCTGTTTGCTTGCCGCTTAATATTGTTTAACATTACCGAGGAGATTGTATGCTTCATGTGAATCGCAGGATCAAGGATATGTTAGGATCAACGACGCTGGCCATCACTGCCCGTGCCAAGGAATTGGCGGCGCAAGGGCATGATGTGGTTAATTTTGGTGCAGGTGAGCCGGATTTTGATACGCCTGATTTTATCAAGAAAGCCGGTATTAAGGCCATTGAAAGTGGGGCGACTAAATATACTCCATCTATCGGAACTCAGGATCTACGCGAGGCTATTGCCGCTAAATTTCAAAAAGATAACGGCCTTGCCTATAAGCCTAATCAAATCGTTGTTTCCTGTGGGGCCAAGCATTCATTATTCAACATCATTCAGGTCTTGATCGACGATGGGGATGAAGTGATCTTTCAAGCGCCCTATTGGGTGAGCTATCCTGAAATGGTCAAGGCCGCAGGCGGAAAATCAGTGGTCATCCCAACCGATGCTTCCAGCGGGTTTAAGATCACCGCAGATTCCTTAAAGAAGCATATTACACCGAAAACCAAAATGCTGATCCTTAATTCACCGTCTAACCCCACGGGTGTCATGTACCATAAAGAAGAGCTGGCAAAGATCGCCGAGATCTGTGTCGCCCACAAGATTTATGTGATTAGTGATGAAATCTACGAGAAATTGATCTATGATAATAATGCTTTTGTGTCGATAGCGTCGCTTGGCAAAGAGATATTTGACCTGACAATAACGGTCAATGGCGTGTCTAAAGCCTATGCCATGACTGGCTGGCGCATTGGTTATGCCGCGGGCCCTCTTGAGATCATGGAGTATATCAAGAAATACCAGGACCATTCGACTTCTAATCCGTCGTCGATCAGCCAGGTCGCTGCCATGGAAGCCTTAAAAGCGTCGCAAGAGTCTATTGACCAGATGTGCCAGGTATTTAAAAAGCGCCGGGATTTGATGTTGCAATGCCTGGACCGTATTGATCAGGTTTCTTATATCCGCCCAGAAGGCGCTTTTTACGTTTTTTGTGATTTTTCTAAAGTCGGTAATGCGACGATGATCGCCAAACAGATGCTTGATGAAGTCAAAGTAGCAGGGATACCGGGAGAGAGCTTTGGGGCTCCCGATTATATAAGGTTTAGTTTTGCCACGTCCGATGCCCGTATTCAGGAAGGCATCTCACGGGTGGCCAAGTGGATCGCTAATCAGTCGTCCTCGCTAAAGGTCTAGGAGACAGATGGAAAAAATTCCTGTTTTGCGGGAACTTCTTTTACTGACTATTCAGGAAGGTGCTTCTGATCTGCACCTGACTGAAAAGAGCCCTGCGATCCTTCGTATTGATGGCGAGCTTGTTCCTATCAAGTCCGAACCATTGAACCGTGACCAGATCCAGGAGATGATCTACAGCGTTCTCTCCGACGGTCAAAAAGC
>Ga0206908_1125_pt1 | contig 13663 bp, 22 predicted proteins | sample Alteio_BWOrgHeat_78_FD_152979 | JGI IMG/M metagenome (GOLD analysis project Ga0206908, IMG submission 152979) | Enriched cells from forest soil in Barre Woods Harvard Forest LTER site, Petersham, Massachusetts, United States -... | ecosystem: Environmental > Terrestrial > Soil > Temperate forest >... | reverse complement strand
TTAGGCTATGAGGGCCTTATTGACGGGCAGACAAGCATGAAGCTGATATTCACCGGAGAACGCAACTGCGAAACCCAGTACAGGATAAAAGTCTTCGGCCAAGAAAAACGCTTCATCGCCCCTGAAGAAGATTTAGTCATCGGCAACAAAGACAAAGAAAAAGAACTCCAAAGCATGTTCAGAAAAGCCAAACGCAAAAAAACCGGGACACATTGACTTTTCAAAAAACCGGGACACATTGGGTTTTTGGATAAAAAGGCGGCAGCATGCTCAATAATAACGACGTCATGAAAAAGCTCCGGGTGGCGCTCAAGCTTAGGGATACCGACATTGTTGCTATCCTGAAATTAGCCGACTTTCAGATCACAGAAACAGAGCTGTCTGCGTTCTTCCGTAAAGAAGACCATCCCAAATACATGCCCTGCGGGGACCAGATTTTAAGGCGCTTTCTTGACGGCCTTATCATCCGCAACCGCGGGAAGATGGAGAGGCCGCCGGCGAAACCGCAGCCGCCATGGGTGAAATGCCAGCCGCTGCCTATCAGGGGGACAAAAGCAAATGCTCGAAATGATTAATGTGGATTCAGAAACAATTGAAGCCATTGGGTACGAGCCAGGAAGCAAGAGGCTGCATGTCAACTTTGTATCCACAGAAAAATACATCTATCAAGGTGTCCCCAAAATCATCCATGCCCGCCTGATGCGGGCCCATTCCAAAGACACCTATCTTGCAGAAGAAATCAAAGATAAGTACAGGCACACGGAAATATATTAAAAAGGAGGCTTAATGACATCTAAAATCCAATTTGGCGCACGGATCGTTTTAGGACTGATTTATTTTGTATTCGGGGGCATGGGTCTGGCCTTGGCGTTAGGGTTGATGCACATGCCTTTTCCGCCGCTGCCGGAAGCTGCCGAAGGATTCATGAAGGGAATCATGGGGACAGGGTATTTCTTCCCTATGCTTAAGCTGACAGAGACGACCTGCGGGTTTCTGTTGTTGACCGGGATTGCGGCACCGCTAGCCCTGGTGATTATCGCTCCGGTCACATTAAACATCATTTTGTTCCATACCTTTCTGACGCCCGGGGTAAGTAATTTATTCCTTCCACTGCTAATGGTCATCGCCCAAATCCTAGCCATGGGCGGCTATTGGAAGGTATACCAGCCTTTGTTTAAAAAAACCGGGACACATTGAGTTTTTAAGGAGGTCATTATGTCTGCAAACAGTATCCAGCTTCACCGCGTCCTTCGCACAACACCTGAAAAATTATACAAAGCCTTTCTTGATCCCGATGCCATGGTCAAATGGCTGCCTCCGAATGGATTTACGGCCAAGGTCCATCACATGGATGCCAAGGTAGGAGGCACGTACAAGATGTCCTTTACGAATTTCACCACAGGAGACGCCCATTCTTTTGGCGGCAAATATTTGGAATTGGTCCCCGGCCAGCGCATCCGTTATTCGGACAAATTTGAAGATCCCCATATGGCTGGAGAAATGCAGACGACCATCACGTTAAAGAAAGTCTCTTGCGGGACAGAATTAAATATTGTGCAAGAGGGGATCCCCGCCGCCATCCCCACAGAAATGTGCTACCTAGGCTGGCAAGAATCCCTAATCCTGTTAGCAAAAATCGTCGAACCCAACATCCCCTGAAAAAACCGGGACACATTGACTTTTTGATATCATAAAAACACCTGCTAAGTCCCCCTAAGCAGTAAAAAAGGGGGATTTATGCCAAGAAAACAGCGTATTGTCATTCCTGAGCAGCCGCATCATGTCATCCAGCGCGGTAACCGCCGCCAGCAAGTCTTCTTTTATCCCGGTGACAAAATTCTTTATCTTAAGTTGCTTAAAGAGCAGTCAGAGAAACATAATGTCGCAATCTGGGCCTATTGTTTGATGGACAATCATGTCCATTTAGTCCTGGTCCCTAAAACACAAGAGGGATTGGCTAAAACCGTGGCGGAAACAAACCGGCGTTTTACCCGTTATATTAATGCACGGTACGACTGGCGCGGCTATTTGTGGCAGGGGAGATTCATCAGCTTTGTCATGGATGATGCCTATCTCCTGCAAACATTGCATTACGTCGAGAATAATCCTGTCAAAGCAGGAATAGTCAAAAATGCCTGGGATTATTTATGGTCAAGTGCGCGCAGCCATGTAAACGGAACCCAAGATCCGCTTCTTTCTCATTGTCCTGTCATTTCAACGATGGAAGATTGGAAAGAGTATTTGATTAAGCCCCAGACAGAAGGTATATTGGAAGAAATCAGAAAACGAAACCTAACTGGTTTGCCGTTAGGTGACAATCGTTTTCTGGAATTATTAGCGGCCAAGTTTGACATCAACGTTGACGATTTAAAGCCAAAACCTAACGGGCGCCCTAGAAAAAGGTAATGTGTCCCGGTTTTTTAAAGGAGAATGTGATGAAGGTTTTAAAGATAATCCTGTTTAGTTTCGCTGCATTGATTGTTCTGGTGGTTTTAGTGGCCATGATTTTTATTAAGACCTTTGATGTAAATAAATACCTGCCCCAAATCACCCAGCAAGCGGGCCTTACCATCAACCGAAAAGTCACTATCGGCCATGCGAATCTGGACCTGAGTATCAAAGGTTTCGCGCTGCAGCTAAACGGCATCACCATCAGTGATGATCCGCAATTCAGCCATGAAAATTTCCTAACCCTGGATTCCGCCTATGTCGGGCTCGATGTGAAGGAATTGCTCTTAAAGCGCTCTGTGAATATCACCCAGATTACCGTCACCAACCCTAAAATATCCATTATCCGCCTGCCCAATGGGCAGCTGAATGTGCAGACCATGACACCTGCAGCTAAGCCGCAAGCCCCAACGGTAGCACAGGCAGCATCAACGGCGTCGAGCGCGCCTCAAGCCCAGGCCAACCCCGCCGCAGCACTTCCGGCCATATTCGTCAAATCGATCCTGGTGAGCCACATGCAGATTTCTTACGAAGATAAAAACACCCAGATGCCGTTGGCCGTGACTATCCCTGACGGGTACATCACCATTGATAACTTCAGCTTAAACAGCCCGTTTATTTTTGTGGTGGGCCTCAACGCCTGGGCCGATGCAAAGGATAATATCATCATCAGCGGCCATTGCAGTCTGGACCTGGCCTCAACAGCGGTTAAGGTAAGCAATCTGCAGATCAAAAGCGATCTAAGCCAATTGGACCTGCAGAAAATCAAAAGCATCACCCCCATGCTTCAAAATATCCCCACATGGCCCGAGAAATTAGCAGGGGACCTTTCGATCGTCGTCCCTGAATTAAACGCTTCTGCCAAAGGCCTGCAAGGCTTAAGCCTGCAAATCAGTTTAAGCAACGGGTCAGTCAAGCTCAAAGAACTTCTCAGCCCCGTTGACCACATCTCATTGCAGGCAGAATCAGACCTGGCCAATTTCACCCTCAAGCAGATGGAACTGCACGTCGGCGCAGGGGAGATCGATGCCCAGGCCAATGTGCATGGGATAACCACATCACCGGCTTATGATTTTCGTATCACCAGCAAATCCGTTAAAGTCGAAGAGCTCGTCGACCAAAGCAAGGCGCCGGCCGAACTGCATGGGGAAATTAACGCCGATTTTTCAGGCACTGGCACAAGTTTTGACCCTCAAGCCATGCTGGCCAATCTAAAAGGGGATGGTAATTTCAGTTTAAACAACGGGACGATTGAAAAATTAAACATCCTTAAGACCATCCTGGGCAAATTGGATGTGATCCCCGGCCTTGGGGCAATCCTGCAGAATGCGCTGGAAACATCATTGCCTGCGAATATCGAGGCAGAGCTAAATACAGACACAACCCAGCTGACCAGGGCAGAAGGCAAAATCCATGTAGAAAACAAGGTGATCAATCTTCAAAATGCCGATCTTGAATCCAAGCTGTTTACCATCACCGCGCAGGGCACTGTTGATTTTGATTTGAACACTAAAATCGACGTCAAGACGTACCTGGCCCAGGACCTTTCCGCTGCGATGACCCAAAAAGCCAAGCCCCTGCAAACCCTCCTTGATGACCAAAACCGCGTGTATCTGCCCGGTACAGTGTCAGGCAAGGCACCGTCCATCGGCTATCATCTGCAAACAGATTACGTCACCAAGAAGGTAGCTGTGTTTGAAGGCAGCCAGCAGCTACAAAAAGTCTTTAGCAAAAACCCCGAGGTAGCCAACCTCCTAAATTCCCTGCTAAAAACCGGGACACATTGACTTTTCTGTTATGAGATTATGGTCGCTCGATCCTTCGTATCTGGATGCTAAAGGTCTTGTCGCCTTATGGCGGGAAGGCCTGCTTGCCCAAAAAGTCTTACAGGGAAAGACCAAAGGGTATAAAAACCACCCCCAACTAGAAAGATTTAGGGAGCAGATCAATCCGGAAGCATCCATTGCCGTTTATCTTAAAGCAGTCTGTAAAGAAGCTGCAAGACGCGGGTATTGTTTTAATGAAGACAAGATAGGGATCCCATCGCCTGAAGCAGAGCGGATCAAGGTTTCTAAGGGACAAGCAGCATTTGAGATGAAGCATTTATGCCAGAAGCTCGAACAAAGGGACCCCGAGAAACACAAATTAATCGCCCCTATTAAAAAAATCAAACTCCACCCACTGTTCAAAAACACCCCAGGCAAAATCGCCAAGTGGGAAAAAACCGGGACACATTGAATAAAAAAATCCGTTATCAAGAATACCTTAAGATCCTCTCATCCAGGCACCCCAAGCTCAAGAAACTCATTGAAATGGTGGGGCCGGTCGAGCGCGAAGTCCCGCGTTGGAAATCCCTCAACGATGCGGTCTTTTATGCCATTGTAGGCCAGATGCTCTCGGTCAAGGCAGCTAGGTCTATTATCCAAGGGTTGTTAGACCGCTTCGGAAGCTCTGATAAGGTAATCCAGTGGGCCATGAAACAGCCTCCGGGACCAGCCATGGGCCTTTCCCGCAACAAGATCAAGGCTTTGGCCGAGTGGGGGAGATTTATCCGTAAAAATAAGACCGCCTCTGCTGACTGGAAGAAGCTCGACTTTAAGGATTATAAGAAGGAAGTCATCAAAATCTGGGGCCTGGGGTCCTGGTCAGCGGACATGATCGCTATCTTTCATTTAGGTAAGATGGATGTCTGGCCTGCAGGGGATGCCGGCATTGTCAAAGGCGCCAAAATGCTTTTTGGGACAGCTGACTACGAGAAGATCCGCAAGTATATTCAAGGCTGCGAAACCGTGCTATGCTTATACCTGTGGGAAATGATCAACCAAAAAATCACGGTGTAAAAACCGGGACACATTGACTTTTCAATAATGATCAAACTCGACCCCAAAACAACGGCATTAGTTCTTATTGACCTGCAAAAAGGCGTCGCCGGATATCAGTTGGCTCCTTACACGGCAGAAGTTGTGATTAAGAACGCCAAAGACTTAGCCGGGCGTTTCCGTCAGGCCGGTGCAGCGGTTGTCTTGGTCAATGTTGGTTTTTCCAAGGACTTGAAAGATTCCCTGCGGCAACCCGTTGACCAGCCCATGGCCCTGCCTCCCGGTGGATTTCCTGAAAACTTTATGGAATTTGTCGATGGCCTGGCCCAACCTGATGATATTCGAATCACCAAGCGCCAATGGGGGGCTTTTTATGGCACCGAACTGGATTTGCAGTTACGCCGCCGCGGCATTCAAACAATTGTCCTGGGCGGCATTGTGACAAATATGGGTGTCGAGTCAACAGCGCGGGAGGCCTGGGAGCACGGCTATTCGCTGATTATTGTGGAAGACATGATGAGTTCCCGCTCCGCTGAAATGCACCATTTCGCCATCAACAATATTTTCCCAAGAATAAGCCGGGTAATAAAAAACCGGGACACATTGACTTTTTAACCGCACTGACCCAATATCAAGAACAGCATGTCCAGAAATATTGAAAAAGGTAATGTGTCCCAGTTTTTCTTAATTATCTTAAGCGTAGTAACTATTGCATTTCCTTATACCCCAAGTAACGCTCAAGAGACCTTCAAGCACATCCCGGTTGAGTACATCGTGGCCCTGGGTGATCCAAATGCCAGCTCCGGCAGCGGTGCTCAAGAATGGGGACTATGGCATCAAGATCCAGGCCCTCGGGGATGCCTGCTCAATAATTACAAAGAGTTAAAAGCCTCAGGCGGGATCGCCCCAGCCCAGTGGAAATTTGACAGTAAAGACTGGTGGCTGGAAGAACACGGCTTGATCATGGAAAAACCGACCTTCCCGCTTACTCCAGGAAAATACGTCGTTACAGGCGGCAGGGAGGTGACAACGGTGTTGACCGTTTATCCCGCAGACAGTGAAGGAAAAGAGCGTTGGGAACTGGCTAACGGCGCCAAACTATACGATGTTACACACCTGCCATGCCATGCAGCGCGCTACACGCCCGCTGCCAATGATAATTCCTGTTCCCCAGCCATGGCCCAGCAAACAGCCTTTCCAGTGGCTCCAGGCGTGCCCATGCCTTCAATCAATGGCTGCCACAAACAAGACTACGCCGTTCTCTTCGTCATTGGAGTAGCGGTATAAAAACCGGGACACATTGACTTTTTAAGGTAAGGATATTAAAAAAAAGGTAATGTGTCCCAGTTTTTTTATTTGCCGTACATTACTTTAAGCTGAGAAACTTTGGGGAATTGCGGGTAGAATTCGCCTTGGGGGCCGATAAAACCGTTAGCAGTCCGTTTAATGACAACCGGCGTATAGCCGCCGTGATCATTAGGGATATTCACCGTCATCTGATCAGGCATATCGGGCAATCCCACATATTGGACCTCATCCATAGGTGTCAAAGCAACAGCGCTGGGATTGATATTAGCCGCATTATACGGCTGGCCATTGATAAAGATGCCATCGTCATAAAAATCAGCATGGGCATAATACCGATTGATATATTCCGAATAAGGATGGTCCCGCCCGCTGCCGTGCCAATTCCAATCATAGGCATACCAAGCCCACGAAGGACTAGGGACAGCAATACCGATCAACATGAATAATAAAACCGCTCTCATATGCCTATTTTACCAAAAAACCGGGACACATTGACTTTTTTATCTTTGAAATAATCCTCAAAAGGAGTATCCTAAATCTTAAGTCCATCCTCTGTGGCGCCATGCATGGATGGTTAGTGCAAAGATATAGGAGATCCTATGGGCAAAAAACATCAAAATGTAACTAATCTTAATGAAATCGAACCCCGCGTCGTCCAAAAAGGGACCAAGTTTGGCTTTACCGGTAAACGTCTCGGGCCCAGCAGCGCTGCCAAAGCCCTGGGGGTCAGCTGGTACGAAATAGCTCCAGGAAGATCAGCCTTTCCCTATCATTATCATTGCGCCAATGAAGAAGGTGTTTTCATTCTAGAAGGAACAGGGGAGGCCCGCATCGGTAAAGATACGGTCAATGTTGAGAAGGGCGATTACATTGCCTATCCCATCGGCCCGGAGTATGCCCATTCTTTAAAGAATTCAGGCAAAGGACCTCTTAGGTACATTTGCTTTTCAACCACCCAGACGACCGAGGTTGTTGGATACCCGGATTCAAAGAAATTCGCCGCAGCCGGTATGGTCGATCCTGTGACCGGTGTCATGGGGGCCAAGGTGAAATTTGTCATTAAAGAACAACCCTCTGTCGATTATTACGAAGGAGAGGACGTGGGATAAAAAACCGGGACACATTACCTTTTTAAAAGTCAATGTGTCCCAGTTTTTCTAAATCTTATGCCTGAATACAGTGTTGGTGACAATGTCATTTTGAAGGATGACGGCCAGGTATATAAGGTGATTGGCGTGCGTACGGAAGACCGTATCGTCCTTTTTGACTTAGAAAAAGGCGACCAGCGGGCATCGGTGAAGCTTACGGTGTTAAAAAGCCAGATAGAAGTACCCAAAGCCTACAGGCCCCAGCAGCCGCGGGTTGTGATCTATAAGAAGAATGCCAATGAAAGATAAGCAGCACAACCAATTATCATTATTTGACATTTTCGGGGACTGGACCAATTTAGGCGCAAGCATAAGCTTCGTTGAAAGAATTAAAAAGGCATGGAAAAAGCCATTTTCCCAATTAACAAATCAAGAAATGGCAGCATTATTGCGTCAACGATTTGCCATTGAGTATATTCTGCCTTTGGCCCGTCAAAGAATTATAGAAGATTACGACGATGCTTCAGATGGCCCCGATGGTGAGCTAGAGGAAATGATAGAACAGATTGATCTGGAAAATAGATTAGGTGAATAAAATGAACCCAAAGGTCGATTTTTATTTCAACAAAGCCAAAAAGTGGCAGGAAGAAATGAAAAAATTGAGGACAATCGTTCTCGATTGCCCGCTGACCGAAGAATTAAAATGGGGCCAGCCCTGCTACACATCTGAGGATAAAAACATTGTTTTGATCCACGGATTTAAAGAATACTGCGCGCTTCTGTTTTTCAAAGGCGTCCTGTTAAAAGACCCCAAAGGCATTCTCATCCAGCAAACCGAAAATGTGCAGGCAGGCCGCCAGGTCCGCTTTACCAATGTCCAGGAAATAGTGAAGCTAAAGCCCGTCTTGAAAGCCTATATCAATGAGGCCATTGCAGTGGAAAAAACCGGCCTGAAGGTGGCTAAGAAAACAACGTCCGATTTTAAGATCCCCCAAGAGTTGCAAAACAAACTGGATAAAAGCGCCAGCTTCAAGAAAGCGTTCGAAGCATTGACCCCAGGCCGCCAGAGGGCATACATTCTCCATTTTGCCGCCCCCAAACAATCCCAAACCAAGGAAGCCAGGATCAAAAAATACACACCCCAAATCCTAGCCGGCAAAGGCCTGCACGATTAAAAAAACCGGGACACATTGACTTTTTAAAATGAAAAAAACATACCATCACATTACGAATATCGAAGAAATTTCCCCTCTTTTTAACAACATATCCATATTCGGCAGTCTAAATCCCCGGCAGCTTCATGAGATAGTCCCGTTATTTAAAACAGTCAAGTATGACGCCGGCGAGTATATTTATAAAAGGGGGGACAACTCAAGTTACATTTTCATCATCAAAGAAGGTGAAGTTAAGATGATGATCGACAATGAAGGCGTATTCCTGGAATTAATCTCATTCAAGCGGGGGGACTGTTTCGGGGAAACATCCGTCATCGGCATCCAGTCCCATTCATCCAGCGCCTACGTGGTCAAACCCACGGAACTGATCGTATTAGAACCCAGCAGTTTATTGAACATATTTGAGAAAGACAAAGAAATCTTCGGCATATTGATCCTAAATATCGCCAGGGAAACCGCCCGCAGGCTGCACCAGGCCAATGAAGCCCTGGTCAAGTACATGCTGATGAACAAAAAACCCGGCACGCCTTAATCCTATCTTCATGATCTTTTAACCTGGTATTTGTTAGTCTTTAACTAAAAAAGGGAGGATCCTATGAAGACCAACAAAACCATGGCTGCCGTCGATGTCTACGCCATTGACCCCGTCCATTCCAGCATCACATTCAAAGTTCGCCACATGATGATCAACCACAGCATTGGTCATTTTAACCAGTTTGAGGGAGAAGTGTCTTTTGATCCGGAAAACATGTCCGATTTTCATATTTCGGTCACCATCCAGGTCGACAGCATCGACACCCGGCACAAGGACCGCGATGATCATTTAAAAGGCGCGGATTTCTTTGATGTCGAAAACTATTCGACGATCACCTTTAATTCCAACAGCGTCACAGAGCAAAACGGCCGGTATATGGTTAGCGGTGATTTGACCATGAAAGGCATCACCAAAAAGCTTTCATTCCCTGTCAACATTGAAGGGCCGGTCGTGAATGCTCAAGGCCAAAGTGTAATCGGGATTACCGGCCAGATAACCATCAACCGTCAAAGTTTCGGTATTTCATTCAATAAAACAGTCGAAAACAACGTGCCGATGGTAGGCAACGATGTCCAAATAGACATCAACATCGAAGCCAAGAAATAAAAAAACCGGGACACATTGACTTATTGGCCTCTCCCGGCAGCAGTTTCTAAATAAAAAGACAGCCTTTAAAGGCTGTCTTTTTATTGTACCTAAACCGGATGGTTAAGGCTTATTGATGGCGCTGAGCATCCAGTTTTTGCAGGTTGATCTTCTCATCGCTGGCAAGGTCCTGCAGCTTCTTGGTATGTTCAAGTTCAAGCTGCTTTTTCTGTGCCGTCAATTGGTCACCTTGGTACTTTGACTTGGCGTCATTAATCCTGTTCTGATAATCCTGATTTTCAGAATCTCTTTGAGACTTATACTGGTTCTGGATCTGTGTCTTTTGATCATCGATACTGTCTGCTTTTGCCATATAAGCCGGACACACAACAGCTAAGGCAAGCAGGGTACTCAACATAACGTTTTTCATAAATCCTCCTTTTAGAATGTTTAAACTTCACTCCTTAAGATACACCAACACAAATGAAGTAAATATTAAGAAAAGATTAAGGCAGTAAAAAAACCGGGACACATTGACTTTTTCCAAATATGCCCCGGCTTTCTTATTGAAATTCACTTGCCTAAATTACCCAAAAGCAGTAATCTTAGCCTATAAATCCTTCCCCCAAGGATCCCAAATAAATCCCCCTTACTTAAAAAACCGGGACACATTACCTTTTTTTAAGAAAGTCAATGTGTCCCAGTTTTCTCAAAGGTTTACCTGAACACTCGGAGGCCTCTCAACGACAACCTCATCGTGGGTATACCACAATCCATCGTGGTGACGATGCCGGTAGTGACCATGGCGATGGTGTTCCCCCCGATCCCTATCGTCATCCGCCCGTGCGGATGCGCTAAAACTTAACACTGACAGCCCCAACATTAGGACCAAAGCCGCTCTAAAATTTGAATTTCTCATATTTTCTCCTTTGGAGTCCGTTACCCCTGACACCGGATTGATAATAGGCTTTAAGAGATGAAGGGAGGATTAAATAAAGATGAAAAAGACCAATAAAAAATGCTGCATCTGCACAAAGCCGGTGCTTTTTACCGGCTCAAAATATTGCCCCACCTGTGCGTATGTAAATTACCGCTTGAATATAAGACGTTTTCCCAGAAAAACCACCAACGCTATATGGGAGTATATAAAAAAGAATGGTTACGTATGTTACTACACAAAAATACCCCTGGACGTGAAGGACATCAAAAGCCCCTGGTATCTGCAATTTGACCACTGGATACCCCGTGATAGTAAGAAGGTCGTCATTACCTCTACGTTAATCAATGAAATGAAAAGCGACCAATCAGAAGAGGAGTTCTGGGATTTTGTCATCCAATTAGACAACTATAAAAAGAAGCATATCAAAATAAAAACCGGCCCGTTGGTCTATTGGTACCGCCTTCATCCACCCATTGTTTCCCCCCTAAAGACACCCAAAAAACAATCCTCTCAATGCGTCATCTGCGGAAACCCAGTTTTCTCAACATATTCCAAATACTGTAAAATTTGCTCCAACTTTGAAATACGCCTAAAAAGCAAAAGTTTCCCCCGCAAAACAGTCAGCGATGTATGGCAATATGTGCGTCAAAACGGCTATGTCTGTTATTACACCGGCATGCCCCTAAATATGCTCGACCGTCATAACCCATGGTACTGTGTATTAAGTCCTCTAAAGCCAAACGACCCCAAAAAAGTCGTGATTACAACCTATTTACTGTTTGTGATGAAGTCAAAACTCTCGGAGAAGGAATTCTGGTCTTTTATCGATCAACTAGCTAAACATAAGAAGCAGGGGACAAAGGTCAAAAAATTCAACCCACGCTACTGGTCCTAGAGTGTAAGAACATAACACAGGTCCTGCAGTGTAAGAACATAACGCCGTCATCCTGAGCGAAGCGAAGGACCTTAAAAACCGGGACACATTGACTTTTTTCTCCATTCTTGTCTGCCTGTGTAAAAAAGCTTGCCGTAAAGCCTTAAAAGCGTTAATCTTACATAATAACAAACCAAAGAATACATGTCCGAAATCAAAGCCATTACCGCAAAGATCAAAGCCTTTCGCGACGCCCGCGACTGGAAACAATTCCACAACCACAAAGATGTAGCCCTATCGTTAGTCCTGGAAGCCTCCGAAGTCTTAGAACACTTCCAATGGAAATCTCCCAAAGAAGTCGAAGCGCACGGCAAAGAGGCCAAAGAAGAACTCGCCGATGAATTAGCCGACGTGGCGATATATCTCTTCGAATTGGCTGACAATTTAAAAATAGATCTGCCCAAAGCTATAGAGCAAAAAATGGAGAAGAACTCCATCAAATACCCCGTGCATAAAGCGAAGGGTAGACATACGAAATACAATAAATTATAATATCTACCGGTTTCCCCCCCCATAAAGTGTATATCTTGCCTTTACACCAAGGCATAATTATATCCATTATTCAAACAGGGGGATCTATGCCTAAGCCTAAAGAAATTATCCTTTCAAAAATCGATAACTTACCTGTCCGTCTCAGCGGCACTTGGATCAAAAGAAAACATCATTTTTTACAAGAATACGCAAAGATTCTTACTGTGGGTATGAGGTATAAGTGGCGCGGACGCCTCACTTTTATCGATCTTTTTGCCGGTCCCGGCAGTTGCATGATCGAAAAGACAAATGAAGAGCTTGCTGGTTCACCATTGTTGGCCCTTCAACATGCGTTTGGCTGTTATATTTTTGTGGAAGAAACTACATTTTTAATGAATGCTTTAAAAACAAGATGCAAAAATTTTCCTAAAAAATTAGCTTCGATCAAATTTATCCAAGCTGATAGTAATCAATGTATCGATCAGATCATTAAGCAAATGCCTAAAGATCATCTGAACCTTGCCTTTATAGATCCGACGGATATCGATATTCATTATGAAACCATCAGGGCTTTATCAAAAGCTTCTACCGGCGTTGATCTGTTAATGAACATTCAATATGGTATGGATCTTAAAAGGAATTACGGAAACTATATGAAACAAGGGGCTGACTCAAAATTGGCACGATTCTTAGGAGCAGATTTTGACCGGTCCCGTTTAAAGGAAGCCAAAGATGTTATTGAAATATATAGACTGCGTCTGGAAGAATTGGGTTACGGAACAGTCAGGTTTAGAGAGATATCAGTAACCAACACAAAGAACGCTCAAATGTATTTTCTACTCTTTGCCTCCAAGCATCCAAGAGGTCTTGATTACTGGAAAAAAATATCAAAGAAAGATGAACAAGGGCAAGAGGAGTTGTTTTAAAATGAACATATGGCCATTATCTCCGAATCCAAACTTTGGAAAAAAAAGCTAGGCGACTGGGTGATCAATCCCTATGTGGGCTGTGAGCATGGCTGCAAGCATTGCTATTGTCCTGCCATGCCCGGGGTTAAATTCACCAATGGCGGCCGCAGCCAGAGGGAATGGGGCGAATACATCCTCCCTAAGGAAAACATCATCGCCCGTTTGGAGCATGAGCTAAAGACTTTTGATCCCAACAAAAACGCCACCAAATGGGGTAAAGGCATTATTTTATTAAGTTTTTTAACTGATTGCTACAGCCCTATTGAATCAAAGCTGAAATTAACGCGCCAAATTTTAAAGCTTGTCTTGGAAGCAGGGCATACCATCCGCATTCAGACCCGTTCTGCCCTGGTAGAGCGTGATTTTGATATCCTGGAGCGTTTCCCCGATCA
>Ga0206908_1124_pt1 | contig 13664 bp, 11 predicted proteins | sample Alteio_BWOrgHeat_78_FD_152979 | JGI IMG/M metagenome (GOLD analysis project Ga0206908, IMG submission 152979) | Enriched cells from forest soil in Barre Woods Harvard Forest LTER site, Petersham, Massachusetts, United States -... | ecosystem: Environmental > Terrestrial > Soil > Temperate forest >... | reverse complement strand
CTATTCGAAGAGGGACATGCCGACCGGGTGCGCGCCGCCCTCAATTCTCTAGAAGAGTTCTTCCTCCAAGGAGACGAGTACACACGCGATCTGATCGCCATCGGGTTCATCGAGGATCTGCAGAACTATACGGCGAGCAGGCCCGATGGCCACGCCACCGTTCTCAAGCTCTTTCCACCAACTCTTCTCAAAGTATGGAAGTTCGTCGCTGGCTTATGGGCTGGAAAAAGCAGCCTGATGGAAGTGATCGAGGAGGAAGCAAGATACTCTGGCCCGAAACGTACGTGGGCTGAAGTCCTCGGGGGCTTCAGCTCCGCGTAACCGGATAACTCAAATTGAACGGAAAAATCAGCTCAGCCTCTGACGCCACCGGATTCCCATTCACGGTCGCCGGATGAAACCGCCACGTCTTCACCGTATCCATCACGATCTGGTCGAGCGCGTTGCCCATGCCCTTCACCAGCGTCTCGCCGGTCACATCCCCCGCCTCGTTCACATTCACATCGACGACAATGTGCTGCTCGGCCGCAGGCAGCAGCGCACGGTCGGCCACCGGCGGCTTGGGGCTGAACACCGGAAACGCCGGCGTGGCATTCTGCGCATCGGCGCCGTCACCCGTCGCCGCGGTCCCCGTTCCCTTGCCGGCACTATCCTGCGGCAGCGCTGACGGAGTCTCCTTCTCCTTGTGCGCCGCCTTCGTCGGATCCATCACCTTGGTCTCGGGGTCCTTCACATGCTCGGCCTTCTCGGCCTTGCTGGTATTCGGCGCTTCGAACGACGGAATCGACACGCGATGCGCCCCGCCCGCAATCTCGAGCGTCGCGAGAAACCCCACCTTCGCCGGCGCCACCGTGTGCGTCCGCATGCGCGCCGCTCCGCCAATCAGCAGCAGCGAAAACACTGCCGCATGAATCCCGACTGAGACCATGACGCCGGAACGGCTGCGCGATGTGCTGGTTTCCATGCTGCCCCTTCTCAGGATTCGATTCCGATGCTGCTCAGACTTGCATTCATGCGATTCGGGAAGCCACTGCGGTGAATTATCTTCCCGCGATTCCGTGGGCCCGGTCAAGAACGCCAGGGTGCCCCATCCTAAACACGGTTTTTGTGTTTAGGGTGGGAAAGCACAGGCTCCGCTCCAACTGCGCTCAGCTTGCCGTCTTTCACTTCAAACCGCTCCCCCCGCCACACAATCGTATGCCCCGCAAATCCCGCCACCCACGTCCCCATCGCGATCACATCGCGCAGCGGCAGCAGCCAGAGATTCGGCAAAACATCATGATCGCCCAGCACATTCGCCGCGACGGCCATCGCCAGCGCCAGCCGCAAAAAGAAGCTCAACGCCAGCAGCCACACGCTCCACAAGCTCACTCCGCTGGCCACCACGTTCAGCAGCGCCCAACCCAGCCCCATCGTGAACACCAGCCCCACGTATCCCCAGGGCCGCGCATCGCGCACCGTGCGATACCAGCGCACCTGGTGATCGAAGAAGCCGCGCCGCAAGTAATCCGGCACGCTCGTCTCCACCACTTCATGGCTGAGAGCAATGGCAAATCCTGCCTTGTAAATCCGCGCGCCCAGCTCGTAGTCGTCGGCCAGGTGATCCACCAGCGTCTCGATCCCGCCGATCGCCGTCAGCGCCTCGCGCCTTACCGCCAGGGTCGACCCCAGCCCGTAGCGCAGCCCGCCTTCGATCCACCGCGCCAGCAGCACGCTCGGCTGGAAATCCGTAGCAATCCCCAACGCCTCCAGCTTCGACCACAGCGACCCATGCGGCCTCCCGCGATAAAGCGCCGTCACCAGCCCCACCTGCTTCTTCGCCCTCGGCTCCGGGGCGAAATGCGCCATCACGCGCGTAAGATACCGCGGCGAAACCGTAATGTCCGAGTCGTTGATTAGCAGATAATCGTGCCGCGCCTGCGGAATAAGCTGCGCCAGCGTGCTCACCTTGCCATTCGTTCCCAGCCGCTCCGGACAGACAATCAGACGGATCGCCCTCTCTGGAAACTCCCGCTGCAGTTCGACAACCGCGGGCACCGCCGGATCGTCCGCCGACGCGACGCCAAACAACAGCTCGTACTCTCCCGCGTAATCCTGTCTGCAATGGCTGCGGAACGCATCCAGCATCGCCGGATCCAACCCCCTGAGCGACTTGAGGAGGCTGACCCCAGGCGTGAATCCCGCAACCGCCGGCCGGCGCTTCGCCAGAAACACAAATGCAGCCAACATCGCCGCAAAGAAATAGCCCATCCCCGCCACGGTCAGCACCGTGGTTACCAGCTCCACGGCCTGTGCAAAAGCGTGCGCCATACCAAAGACAGTTTACAGTCGTCAGTTGTCAGTTTTCAGTGAGAGTGCCGCGCCGCTCCAGCTCACCGACCACTGACCACTGACAACTGACAACTGACAACTGATCAGATATGGCAGCTCGCCAACCCGCGCTTCTCCAGATACCGCTGGTGGTACTCCTCGGCTTTCCAGAAAGTCTCCGCCGGCACCACCTGCGTGACAATGCGCCGCGGCTTGTAGTGTCCTTCATTGGTGAGCTGCTCAATCTTCGCCTTGGCCCGCTGCTCCTGCTCCGGCGAGTGGAAGAACACCACGGACCTGTACTGCGTCCCCCAGTCCGGCCCCTGGCGGTTCATGGTCGTCGGGTCGTGCAGCGCAAAGAACGCGTCGAGAAGCTGCTCGAAGCCGATCTTCTCGTTATCGAAGTCGATCTCCACCACCTCGGCGTGGCCGGTCGAATCGGTGCACACGTCCTTGTAGCTGGGATTATCGAGCCTGCCGCCCTCGTAGCCCACAGCGGTGGCCGTCACCCCCGGCATGGCGGCGAACTGCGCCTCCACACCCCAGAAACACCCCGCTCCAAACGTCGCTTTTTCAATACTCATGTTGTTAAGGATGCACACACACCGCCAAGGGTGACAAGATCAAGCAGTCTGATCTCTGCTTTCTGTTCCCTGTTCCCTGTCGCCTGTTCCCTGACTTTATGCCGCCTTTTGCGCACTCCCGGCCAGTTCGCGAAAGAACTGCCGCAGGCCTCGCGGCTCCCGGCCCAGCACCGACCGCAGGATCAGCCCGTTGCCGCCGAGCAGGCCGTACTGATCGTAGTTGGCGTAGAGCCGCTGCATGCCGCGCCGCGAAGACCCTTCCGGCAAGCCCGCACCGTCCGCCCATTCGTCGAAATCGATCCGCGCCGCTTCAATCTTGCGTCCCAGCGCCTCGCTGATCATCCCGGCCACCTGGATCCGGCTATACCCGCCCGGCGCGCTCAACTCATACGTGCCGTTGTCAAAACGCTCCGTGACAAACGCCAGCGCCGCCAATTCCGCCACGTCGCGATAATCCACATAGCAGACCCTGGCGCGCTGCGAGTAGGGCAGGGCATAGAGCCCGGTTTCAAGAATACGTTTCCACTCCAGCTCGATATTCTGCATGAAGCTGGCCGGTTGCAGCACCGTGAACGTCATCCCCGACTCGTAAAGAGCCTCCTCCACCGGCCGCTTGGCAGCGTGGTTCGTCAGCTTCGAAAGCGAGGGGTGAATGACGGCGGAGTAGACGAACTTCCGCACTCCCGCGGCCTTGGCTGCGTTGACCATCGTTACGCCCATGGCCGACTCGCGCGGATGAAACGCCGGCCCGATATAAAAGACGCCGTCTGCCCCCACCGCGGCGGAGATCAGTCCGCGCGTATCTTCCAGATCGCCGATTACCGTCTCATCGACGCCGCGATCGCGGGCAATTCGCTCCGCCTCCCGGCTGCGCACCAGGGCGCGCACCCAGACTCCTCGTTTAATTAGCTCAGGCACAACAAGGCCGGCAAAACGGCCGGTCGCGCCAATCATCAAAACCCGCACTCAGACAAACTCCCAACTCTAGACGTACAACCCTGCTTGTCTGATACGAGGCGCCTGAGGAGAGGGTGGATGCCTGACGCTCAGAATTGCGGTCCCACATTGAGAACCTATTCCGAATAAATACCGGCCTGAGCGCTGCTTGAAGTCACATCCGGCAGCACGCCTTTGCCCGGAAACAGAAAGGCGCTCCCAGCCTCAACAGCCGGGAGCGCCCGGTAAAGCCTATCGCGGACGCCGCGGAGTGCGGCCGTAACCGCCGCTTCTGGCCCCGCTGCTACCTGCCCCGCCGCGTCCGCCCGGACGGTTTCCCGGACGCGATCCGGATCCCGAACCCCCACGCGCGCCGCCGCCGCCAAAGCGGGAACGCCCGCCTGCCTGATCGCGGCTGCGAGCGCCAAAGCCGGCGCTCCCCTCCGGCCTCGGTCCCGATCCTGGTTTAGGTCCCGGCTTCGGTCCCGATCCCGACCCGAAACCCGTTCTCGGTCCCGAACCAGTTCCCCGGCTCGCCCCTCCGCCCTCTGGACGAGACGGCCGCCGATCTGTCCGCTCGCCAAATCCACGCGAGTCGCCGCCACGGGATCCGCTGCGCTCGTCACGCCCCCGATCCTGCCGGAACGCGCCACCGCCCGAAGGCCGTGGCGGGCGGCTTCCAAAGCGTTGCTCCCCGCGGCCTGCGGGGCCGGTCCTCGGTCGCCCAGTCCCGGTCTCGGGCCTGCCTCGCCCAGCGCCGCTCTCAGGCCGATTGCGGCTGAATCCCCCCGCTGGCCGTCTCTCCGGCTGAACCGGCCGGCTCGTATCTTCCTCGATGTGAAGCTTTACCGGACGAGCCGGCCGTTCCTCAAAGTCGGGCGCGCGCCGCGGCGCTTCAGGCTTGAACTCCGGCTTGGCTCGAAACGGCTTGTTGCCGTCGCCAAAACGCGGTCCCTGCGGACGTGCGCCCCCGCCACCCTGCGGCCGACCCCGATCCCCTGTCCGATTCGGCCCGCCCGGGGTACGGCCTTGCGCTCCGAACCCCCGTCGCTGATCCTGGCCGAAACCACGCCCCTGATCTCTGGTCTGATCCACAGTCCGACTCGCAGCCGGGCCCCGAACCGGACCCCTATCCTGACCCTGCGCCTGACCCAGGCCGCCACGATCCTGAACCGGGCCTCGCCCAACGCCCCGATCCACACCACCTCGTGCCTGCCAGCCACCCGCACTGGGCCTGCGCTCCTGGCCGGCCGGCGGGAAACTACGACCTCCCCGCCCTCCTTCAAATCCGCGGGTAGATCCCCCTGTCGCGGGCCGCGGCCGCTCGAAGTTCCGCGTCACGCCTTCCCGCCTCACGCCGCCCCGATCCTGACCACCGGCCCGGTCCTGACCCGTGCGATCCTGGCTGCGCCCATAAGCCGGCCGTTCCGCAGCCGGTCGTCCGCCTGCCGGCCGTCCACGATCCTGAAATCCAGGCCCCGGCCGCCGCTTATCGCGGAACGCCGGCTTCCCGCCGCGCTTCGCCGCTTCGTGATCGACGCTGCGCCCTGCCTCCTTCGGCAACAAAGACGCAACCTTCGAGCGCTTCGGCTTCCACTTGCCTTCCGCCGCCAGCCGCAGCAGGTTCAGCTCCTGCTCATCCAGCTCGCGCAACTGTCCCGGCTCCACGTCCAGCACCAGCGGTCCATATCCCACCCGCCTGATCTTCTCCACGTGATGCCCGATCTCCTCGAACATCTTGCGCAGTTCACGGTTGCGGCCCTCAATCAGAGTCACCTCGAACCACGGATTCTCCCCCGCGCGCACCTTCTGGATCCGCGCCGGCGCCGTCCGCACCCGGCCCTCGCCCGGCTTCCCGCGCTCGATCGTGACCCCCTCGCGCAGGCTTTCGATCGCCTCTTCGCCCGGCTCCCCGCTCACCTTCACCAGGTACGTCTTCTCCACGCCAGACGCCGCCTTCGTGAGCTTGTTCGCCAGATCGCCGTCATTGGTCATGATCAGCAGGCCTTCGCTCAGGTAGTCGAGCCGCCCCACCGGATAAACCCGCTCGTTCATCTTCGCGAAGAACCCCATCACCGTCGGCCGTCCCTCGGGATCGCTCACCGTGGTCACGAAGCCGCGTGGCTTGTTCAGCACGAAATACCGCAGCCGCTCCGCTCCGTGCAGCAGCTTGCCGTCCACGCGGATATGGTCCCGCGCCGCATCGGCCTTCGAGCCCAGTTCGGTCACCACCTTGCCGTTCACCTGCACGCGCCCCTCGGTGATCAGCTCCTCGGCGTGCCGGCGGCTGGCCACTCCCGCTGCCGCCAGAATCTTCTGCAGACGCTCGAGCCGCGGTGGAGGCAGCTGCGCCCGCTCCCGTTCGGCCTCGCCCTCGCCCTCGTCTTCATCTTCGTCGTCCGCGCCCGACTCCCAGTCGCCCTCGAGCTCCTCATCCTCATCCGAGCTCAGGTCGTCAGAGTCTCCATCCGCCTGCGGCTCCGGTTCCGGCGTCTCGATCGTGGCTTCGGCCTTTGCAACTTTGGCCTTCGTGACTTTGGCCTTCACGGCCACGGCCTTTTTGGCCCGCTTCGCCTTCTTCGGCTTCTCGGTTTCGGCTGCCGGTTCCGCATCGGCGGCTGCCGCGCTCAGTTCGGTCGCGTTGTTCGCCTCAGATGCCGCGTCAAACGTGTCCGCCGCCTGCGCCTTCGCTTCCGCTTCGGGAGCCACGGCATCGGACTCCGGCGTTTCGGCCGCAGCCTTCACGGCCCGCTTCTTGCGCGCCGCCTTCTTCACCGGTAAATCGGATTCTGCTTCAGGAACGGCCGTGCCGCTTTCGACAACGGGCGCAGACTCGGTTTCGGAGGCCTGCGTCGCAACAACTTCTTCAGGCGCCGTTTTCTTCTTGGACTTCGTCGGCATGGGGATGGGTCTCGTTTTCTGCCGGAGCATGAGACTCCGGCTCGGCGGGCGGAGCAGCGGACGCTTCAATCAACTCCGCGTCCGGCTCGTTGGATGGTGATAAAAGCTCGGCTGACGTCGCGTCGGTCGGGCTCTCCGGTGATTCTTCAGGGGCCTGTTCTTCAGGGGCCCGTTCCGTCGGAGCGGTAGCAGCCTCTTCGGCTTCACCTGCTCCGGCGAATTCAATACCGCTGGGCGCATTCTCTCCCATATCGCCCGCGGCTTCAATAGGTTCTGCGCCTTCGGCCGCTTCCTGCGCCGCCCGCGCGGCATCGGCGGCCACCGCCTCGGGCTCCATCTCCTCAATCTCGGCCGCGGCCATCTTCTCGAACTCCTCCATCGAAGGCAGTTCGGTCACGTCCTTCAGCCCAAATCGAAGCAGAAACTCCTTGGTCGTCTTGTACAAAATCGGCCGGCCGATCACCTGCTTCCGTCCCGCCGTCGCAATCAGCTTCCGCGCCAGCAGCGATCCCAGCACGCCGCCCGCCTCCACGCCGCGAATCTCGCTCACCTCGGGCGCCGTCACCGGCTGCTTGTAAGCCACCACGGCCAGCGTCTCCAGCGCCGGCAACGACAGCTTCATCGGCGGCTTCAGGCTCTTCACAAACAGTCGCACCGCATCGTGGCACTCCGGCTTGGTGGCCAGGCGGTACCCGCCCGCAATCTCGCGGATCTCGATGCCCCGCTCGTCGCTTTCCGATGCGGCCACCAGCTCGTCGAGAATCTGCTTGAGAATCGCCTTGATCTCCCGGTCGCGCTGCCGCGCCAGCCGCCGCGCCGCGGCCTCCGCATCCACCGGCTCGCCCGCGTCGCCGGCCCCGTCAGCAGGTTCGGAATCCCCGCCCGCCGTCTCAGGCACCGCCTCAGACGCGGCGGCCGGCGCCGTCTCCGCGACTTCAGCACCGTCTTCCTCCGCCACCGTATTGGTCAACGCAGCCGCAGCCATCTCCTGCCCCGCCTGCGCCGTCATGGCGGCGGTATCGGCCACCGGCAGCATCTCCAGCCCTGCGCCAAGCAGCGCGCCATGCTCCTGCCCTGCGTCCTCTCCCGCCATCTCGGCGCTGGCCTCGGCAGCGGCTGCGGCTTGCGACGCCTGCCATTCCAGGGCATCGGCGGCGAAAATCTGGGCGAGCTGCGCGAGAGTCACAGGCTCTTCGGCGGCGTAGATAACGGCTTCCAGTTTGGCTTTCAGGCTCATTCTGCGGGTCCTTTCGTATGGTAACGGAACAGACGCCCCTCTGCCCGTGCCGCCCCGCGTGGAAAAGCGCACATCTTCAGTGTCCACTCGCCTCGATCGCCCGGCGCCTTTTCAAATCGGGAGACAGCTTCACCCGTCCCGAAACAAACCACTTGAGGAATAATTCACATTCGTCGTGACGCTTATCACTTACAAGTTGTGGAAATCAGCCGATAACAGACCCACTTGAACAGCTAGCGTCGGATCGTGCGATCCCCGTCGATCGCATACTCCCACCAGCCGTTCAGGGACGAGCGCGGTCTCCGGTCGCAGCCAGCCATTGAGCGCCCAACCGGATTCGCAGCGCGGGTTGCCGCACCTGAGGAGTTCTTATGGCTGTCTTTGCCGCACCGGTTTCGAAACCTGCCCCCTGGCCCATGTCCGTCGGAGCCGAGGGAATCGCCGCCGCGCAGTTCGCGCGCTGCGGCTTTGACGTGCTTGTCCAGGCAGGCCGCGACAAACCCTGGTATGACCTCGTGGTCACCAAGGGCGGCAATCTCCTCAAAGTGTCTGTAAAAGCCAGCGACAACGGCGAGTGGGCCCTCACCAGCGGCTTCATCCGCCGCGTGGCTGAAACCAACGGCATGCGCGTCGACTGCCTCAGCGCCATCGACATGTGGCGCGCCGGCTACGGCTCCCGCACCGTCTGTTGCCTGGTGCAGTTTGAAGGCGCGGCCATCCACGAGCTGCCCCGCGTCTACCTCGCCTCGCCCGACGAAATCGCCTCCGCCATGCGCGAAACCGCCGCGCGCATCGGCCGCTGCACTCTCCTCGAAATGTATGAGTGGACCGCCGCCAACGGCGCGCGCACTATCGAGATGCTCCCCGAGCGGTGGCACTTCTCGCAGGATCGCGTGCAGGAACTTTTGATGAGCCAGGGAAGCAATGCCACGGCCGCCTCGACTCCGCCCAGAACAACCATCGCGCCGGCCCCGGTCCCCATCTCGGCCTCGGCCCCTGGGCCACGGCTTGTACCAGACCCCGTGCCCGAACTGGCCATGTCCGTCTAGTCCCGAAGGCATTGCAGCCCTCGCTGGAGCGGATTTCGCGAGGGACACGACTTCGCAGGCTGCGGAAAACTCCATTGAGTCGGCTTTGTAACAAGGGCACGGCTTCAGCCGGGCCAACTAAGCTCAATGAAATGAGATGGGCTTCAGCCCCTGCTGGGCTCCCACCTCGATGCACACCGACATCCCGCAGCCGGTCCGCGCGCCGCTTTCTCGCAGCCCACCCCTGCCCGAATACATCCAGCCAAGAAAAAGTTCGGAAAAGAGACGAATCCACCACTCCGCCGTCTGTTTAATGCGTCCATTCCCGTTGATCCCCTCATCTCATGAATGCAGGTCCGGTGCTGCCATGAAATTGCCCATCGAATTGAACCATTCCGAGATAACCATCCTGCCCAAGACACGGTTGCGGACCGCTCTCGCCCTCGCCATGGTTGCCGACGTGGTGCAGATGATCGGGTTCCCGTTCTTTGTGGAGGGCGCGGCCTCTCCCGTCGACGACCTGGTCGACCTCGGCATGGCCGGCATCCTCACGTTTCTTCTCGGATGGCACTGGGAGTTCCTGCCCTCCTTCGCCGCCAAGCTCATCCCCGGCGTGGACCTCGTCCCCCTCTGGACCCTCGCCGTCGCCAACGTCTGGCGCCGATCGAAGAAGGAAACCGGCAAGGAGTCCGCCACTCCTGCGTCCACCATCGACGCCCAGAGAACCCAGGGCGACCTGCGCCCCTGAACCGCCCGGCAATCTGAATCGGCCAGAAACAAACAGGGCTGGCCTCAGCCAGCCCTGCGTCGTCAAAAACCCCCGTGACTCCTACTTCGAGATCGCGCGGAAACCCCAGTACAACAGGGCAGAAAGCAGCGCCGCCGCGGGCAGCGTGAAGATCCACCCGGCCGCGATGTTGCGGATCGTTTTGAACCGCAGGCCGCTGCCATTCGCTGCCATGGTGCCGGCTACGCCGCTTGAGAGTATGTGCGTCGTACTCACGGGAAGTCCGAAAGCGGTAGCGCCCAGGATCGTTCCCATGGCGACCAGCCCGGCGGCTGCGCCTTGCGCATAGGTCAGGTGCTCCTTGCCGATCTTTTCCCCAACCGTGATCACAATGCGCTTCCACCCAACCATCGTTCCCAGCCCGAGCGCCAGCGCGACCGCGACCTTTACCCAGTCGGGAATGTACTTGGTGGCCTTGTCGACCTTGCTCTTGTAGTTGTCCAGCGCGGCCCACTCATCGGCGCTGAACGACGGGTTATTCGCTCTCTCCATCAGGCGCAGCGCCTCACTGGCCAGGTACATGTCGTTGCGGACATTCGCCTGGTCCTGATCCGGAACCGCCTTGTACTCGCGGTAATGGCTCACCTGGCGGTCGAGCGTGTCCACCAGGTTGCGAACCGCGGGCAGCGTGGTCGCCGTAAGCTGTTTCGACCGGATGTAGTCGGTAACCTGCGCCCGCGAGTTGGCGATCACCGGAGCGGCAGGATCGATGTGCTGGTCCATGATGTGGACCGCGCGTTCTGAGGCGGCAATAAAATCCTGGACCTCCGTCGGACTCACGGCGTGGTTCAGCGCATACGCCGTCGGCACGGTTCCGATCAGAATCAACATGATCAGCCCCATGCCCTTCTGTCCGTCGTTCTGCCCGTGCGAGAAGCTGACTCCCGTGCAGGTAAGCACCATCAGAGCCCGCACCGGGAACGGCGGCGGCTCATTGTCCTTGGGAGCCTCGTAGAGCGACGGATACCGCAGCAGCCACTTGGAAAGAAGCAGCAGGAGCCCGGCCAGCGTGAAGCCGACCACCGGCGAAATCAGCAGCGACTCCAACACCTTCTTCGCCTGGTCCCAGTCAACTCCCGACGTGCCCGTCTGCGGATTCAGCAACTGGTTGGCGATGCCCACGCCGATGATGGAACCCACCATGGTGTGCGAACTCGATGCCGGCAGCCCCAGCCACCACGTGCCGAGATTCCACAGGATCGCCGCAATCAGCAGCGCAAACACCATCGCAAAGCCCGCGCCCGAGCTCACCTGCAAGATCAGGTCGACAGGCAGAAGCGTGATGATCGCGTACGCCACGGTGCCGCTCGAGACGAGCACGCCCGCCAGATTGCACAGCCCCGACAACACCACCGCCGTGCTGGGCTCGAGCGAATTGGTGTAGATCACCGTTGCAACCGCGTTCGCCGTATCGTGGAAGCCGTTCACAAACTCGAAACCGAGCGCAATCAGCAGCGCCAGCCCGAGCAGCATATAAGGCCACGAGCCGGCTGTCTTCACGGCATCAAGATCGCGCGAGACCTGAAAGACGATGTAGCTGAGGCCGGCAATCAACGCAATTGCAAACAGCACGAACGCGCGCCGGCTCGACCGCGGCTTCAGCTTCGCTTCGAGGAGCGCGGGATTCGGACGCAGCGGTGGAGCGAGCGTTACGAAATCGGCCATTAGAGCGCTCCAGACGTGCGGCGATGCGCAAGGTCAGCCTGGGAACGCTGAACAAAATGGGAATAGAAATGGAAATGAAATCGAGGAGAACTGCTGGGAGACAGGCGAGAGCCAGATAATGGGGCGATCATAAAGTTCCAACAATCGCTGAGATGCGCGATTGTCTGCTTAAGGGTTCCGCTCATTCGGAACCTGCATACCTGATTTTACACGGGATAGCAGGGTCGCGGAAACTCTTGCGGTGATCCGGTGGCGGTTACCGTACTTCCAGCAGGCCCGATTCGACGCCTCTTCGCCCCGTCATCGCACGGCCGTGTTGCGCTCCAACCACTCGGCGAGTTGGTCCTCGGTCATTTCGCCCGCCGCCAGAGCCATGATTGTGAGCGACGCTTCCTCTTGCGTAGCCGTCAGTTCCAACCCGTTCACTTCCAGAAATACAAACGACACCACCAATGCTGTTCGCTTGTTCCCGTCCACAAAAGGGTGATTCGAGGAAATTCCAAAGGCATACGCAGCAGCCAGACGGCTCAGACTGGGTCGATCCTCCGCATACGCCAAAATGTTCTTCGGCCTGGCCAGAGCCCATTCCAGCAGTCCATAGTCGCGAACGCCAGCGGGGCCGCCAAACAACGAAAGCTGCTGGTCATGTATCGCCAGCGCCTCAATCTCGCGGATCCAAAGGGGCTCTTTCACAAGGTCTATTCCGCTAACTTCTTCAATGCATCCCGGTAGCGACGGATTACGCGGTCAGCCGCGGCCATCTTGATGGCAAACTCCTCATCGTAGGGCGATATCTGCAGGCCGCTGGGAGTCTCGCTCAAATAGACCGTGTCGCCCTTCTCGATCCGAAGACGGGAAAGCATCTCCTTGGGAACGATAATGCCAGCGGAGTTTCCTACCGTGATCACCTTCGTAGTCGTGGGCATGAGACCCCTCCTGCGCTAATTATAACGCAGGTTATAACATCACTTCCAGTCGTCCCGCACCGCCATCCCCTCGGTCACCACCGCGTCGAACTCCGTATTCTTCTTGATGAAGATCTCGCTGAACGCCCGGTCCTGCCGCAGCAGAATCGCCTGCAACCGCACTAACTCCAGCAGCGCCAGGAACATCGCCACCAGCGCCCGCTCCGACTTCGAGTGCGACAACAGCTTCCTCAGCGACACCGGCCGGTCTTCCATGGTCAGCCGCCGCCCCAGGAACTGGATCATCTGACCCACCGTCACCGCATCGTCCTGCACATTGAAAACAGGGCGCTTACGAGCGCGCTCCATGATCTCGCGGAAGATCCGCACCAGGTCAGTCGTATCGGCGGCGATCTCCGGCTCCGCCGCCGCATCGTGTTTGAACTCGCGCATGCCCGGGTTGGTCCACGTGGCCGCCTCCAGCATCTGTTTCTGCTGCAGCATCTGCGCCGCGTTCTTGAACCGCTCGTGCTCCAGCAGCCGCTCCACCAGCTCGCGCCGCGGATCCTCCGCCAGATCCTCCGGCCCCGTCTTCTCCCGCGGCAGCAGCATCTTGCTCTTGATGTGAATCAGCAGCGAAGCGGTATAGATAAACTCCCCCGCCACATCCACGTCCGACGCCTTCAACTGGTTCACATACGCCAGAAACTGCGCCGTGATCTTGGCAATCGGAATGTCGTAAACATCGATATCCTGCTTGCGGATCAGGTCAAGCAGCAGGTCGAGCGGCCCGTCGTAGACCTTGCTCACCATCACGTCGAACGGCGAAAACTGCTCCTCGTCGGCCTTCTTCGGCTTCGCTGCAGGCTTCGCTGCCAGCTTCTCAGCGGCCGCCCCCTTCGGATGCGTCAGCACTAGCTGCGGAGCATTCGGCCCCGCATGTTCGGATCCTGCGGAGGAAGCATCGGCCTTAACGGGTCCCTGGTCGGGATCGACGGGGGGATCGATCTTCGGCTCTTCCGCCGGATCAGGGTCCGGCCCGCCCGGCGGTCCCGGATGCGGATCGCGATCGGGCTCCGGATCCGGCGTTTCCGGCGTGGGTTTCGGATCGGTATCGCGCAGCGGCTCACCCGGCGCGGGCGGATCGATCACCGGTGGATCGCCCACCGGCGAAGAGTCATCTTCAGGATGGCGCACGGTGCCCTCGTGACTGCTCTCGCTCACCTCGGGGTCAACGGCCGTTTTGGGGGAATTATCAATCACTGCTAAAATCTCGGCTTTCAGTTCAGGGGTTCGTAGTTCGACAGCACT
>Ga0206908_1122_pt1 | contig 13793 bp, 13 predicted proteins | sample Alteio_BWOrgHeat_78_FD_152979 | JGI IMG/M metagenome (GOLD analysis project Ga0206908, IMG submission 152979) | Enriched cells from forest soil in Barre Woods Harvard Forest LTER site, Petersham, Massachusetts, United States -... | ecosystem: Environmental > Terrestrial > Soil > Temperate forest >... | reverse complement strand
TCCGGCGGGAAAGACCGTGTCAATGTGGGCGCTCACGGTGACGCATTGTTCGGTCGCTCCTTTCCTCAAACCGAGCACGTTACCAACAGAATCCTCGTGCACATTTTCGAGACCAAGTTCACAGAAACGTTGCGCCAGCCATTGCGCCCGCTCCCCTTCGCCAAAGGGAGGCGCCGGGATCCGCGCCATTTCCATCTGCCATTCGCGCAGTTGCGATTCCTGACTCCTGAATCCCTCAATAGCCGATTGCACATGCGCTGAGGCAAGAACGCAAGCAATCTCCCGCTTGACTCCGGATGAGAGCTCCTGCGCATCATCGAGTCTCTTGGGCATTTATCCCATACTATATCGTCAGGTTTCTCTTCTAACTAATCGCAACTCACCTGACTTCGCCGCATCTAAGATAGTGAGAGTTCCCATTCCAAATAGTCTTTAAAAGCTGCAACTGGGTAATCTATAAGTTCATGAAACTGACTATGCGTATCGGTATCCTCGCCACAGCAGCACTGCTTTCTTGCTTGGGTGTCACGGCCCAGGAAGGCACGCTGGATACGGCCCAGCCGAAGAATATTACTGCCGAACAAATTATCCAGCGCTTTGCAGCCAAGGAAAAAGAATTCAAAGAAGCCCGCGAACAGTACACCTACCGTGAGTCGGTCACGATGCAAACGGTCGACGGGAGTACGGTGGATGGCGAATATCGAGAGGTCTTCGACGTCACCTATGACGACAAAGGCCGGCATCTGGAAAATGTAGTTTTCGCCCCCCAATCCAGCCTGGAGAGAGTTTCGATGTCCCCAGAGGATTTGGACGATATCCGGCATCGGCTGCCATTTGTGCTTACCTCCGACGAAATTGGGGAATATGACATTATCTACGTCGGGCAGCAGCAAGAAGACGAATTACAATGCTACGTATTCGATATCGCGCCCAAGAAAATCGAAGGCAAGAACCGATATTTTCAAGGCCGGATATGGGTCGACGATCATGATTTTCAGATCGTAAAGACATTCGGCAAGACAGTTCCGGACATCCGCAAGAAAAGTAATGAAAATCTTTTTCCCAAGTTCACGACCTGGCGAACTCAAGTTGACGGCAAGTACTGGTTCCCTGCATACACCAAAGCCGACGACACTTTGCATTTCAAGCTGAATGACGTCCACATTAAGGAAATCATCACATACGATGACTACAAGCGGTTCGGAGCCAATTCGAGAATTACTTATCAGGGGAAAGAGATACCCAAGGCCGGCCCCGGCACAAAGCAGCCCGATAACCAACCGGAGCAGCCGCAACAGAAATAGCTGAACGCCAGTCGCATCGTTTCACTTTTAGGTTGCTAAGTAATTTTAGCTAGCTGCAGCAGTGCTTCATCCTTCAATAAAACTAAACGCCACTCGTTTAGAAATTCGGCGCCCAAAGACTTATAGAACTCGACGGCTGGGTGATTCCAGTCGAGCACCTCCCAGCGCATGCCGTGGCAGTTATTGTTTGCTGCGATGCGCGCTGTGGCAGCCAGCAGGCGCTTCCCGATTCCACGGTTGCGAAACTGCGGACGCACGAACAGATCCTCGAGATATACCTGTCGGCCTCGCCACGTACTGTAAAAATCAAAAAACAGCGCGTAGCCGGCGGTTTGTTGTTCCCAATCTGCAATCAACGCCTGAAACTTGGGATCGGGACCGAAGCCGTCCCGTGCTAAATCCGCGTCCGTGGTGACTACTGACTTCAGGTCGCGTTCAAATTCCGCCAGTTCGCGGATCATCGCGCTCAGTAACGGCACGTCTTCGATGGTTGCGGGGCGGATTGAGAGCATGGACGGTATTGCTTATGAAACTCGAGCCAATCTGGTTTTGGACGGTCTTCAGGCTCGCGGGAGCACTAGTAGAATAAATACTTTCGCCATTTATCGTCTGAACGCCCGATCAGCCGCATGATGTGGCGGCTGGTGTGGAGATTGAAAGCGCGGGGCTCCCGCATAAGCTTCATGCCAGCTTCGGTGGGGAAGTGATTTCCCTTGCGGCGATTGCAAGGATGGCAGCACGCAACGAGATTCTCCCAGGTTGAAGCGCCGCCTCTCGATCGAGGCATGACGTGGTCGAGAGTGAGTTCGCCTGCCGGCATGACTTCATTGCAGTATTGGCAAGTGTTGCGATCGCGCAGAAGGATATTCTTGCGCGAGAGGGCGCGGGTCTGATGCGGAATCCGGCGATATTCGAGCAGTCGGATTACCGACGGAACCCGCATCGCCAGTCGAGCCGCATGGAGGAAGTGCCCGTTCTCCTCCTCGGTCATGGCCACGCCTTTCAACACCAGGACAATCGCGCGTCGAGCTGCGCACACGTTAATTGGCTCATAGGACGTATTCAGCACCAACACGGGCGCGTGCAGCGCGTGACCGTTTCCATTTCCGTCTCCATCACGCGGCGCTTCGATCATCACAACTGGAAGAATCGAGGGCCGCACAACGTTGGCTGCCGAATTGTTCCATTTTCCTGACATAGCTTGCTGCTTTTGGTAGCGTTTATCTATCCTGCCACCGCGACTGGTAGATTTTCAAAATTCTCTTTTCCATGAATATTTAGCTTCAAAGTCCTTGCGACCGTCGCGACCCAGATCTCCGCGGCGCCTGCACGGCGCAAAACTCGGGCGCATTCGGAAACTGTAGTGCCGGTGGTGTAAACGTCATCTACGAGAAGAATTTCGCGGCCGGCTATTTTCTCGGACTTTACTACCCGAAACGCACCGCGCAAATTCGCTTTTCGCTGATGCTGGGTGAGGCCGATCTGCGATTGAGTGAGTCGTCTTCGTTCCAGCACATGGGAATTGAGCTCAAACCGTATGTTTGCGGGGCAGTGTTTCAAAGCGGTGCGAGCAATCAACTCTGCCTGATTAAATCCGCGCTGCCGCTGCTTGGCGCGATGCAGCGGAATCGGCACGACAAGAATTTCATTTGCCCCGAAGCACGGCTGGAGCCGCACAATAACTTTAGCAAGCATGCTTCCGAGAACATTGGCAGCGGGACGAACGTTCTCATATTTCAACAAATGAATCAGCTCGCGCAGACCCGTTTCATAACTTCCGTAGGCTGCGGCGATGCTGAAAGCAGGCTCCTCGTTTTCGCAAACCGGACAAAGCGATTCGTTCCGGTCGACGTCGAACGGTTGCCCTTCCGCCAGGCGCTCACTACAGCGCGTGCAGAAACGTCCCTGCATCGGTCGCATTGCGGACAGGCAGTCGCTACAAACGGGAAGGCGGGAGATGTTAGTTAAGAAAGCACTGCAAAGGCGGCATTCCGAGGGAAAAACCGTCGCGAAGAGACTTTGGGCAACGCCATTCAGCCACGAAACTGGCGCCCCGCTTTTCGTGGCGGTAGGTCGAGTTAGGTCCTCGTTACTGCTGAAGACAAACCTCCCTCGTCCAGGAGGTCGCCGTGGAGGCTTCGCCGGACGCGTCTGCCTCAGTATAGCGGTGCGGGATAGCGTTCGCAAATAGCGTTGCCCGCACTGTTTGCGCAATTTCCCAACCACTATTTACTTGTGCGTGAACCCCACGTCTCCGACACAACGTTGAGGTTTCGATCAAGCTCTACTGTCGCGGAAAGCGTGGCTCGGCCCGCTAGTTCAGGATAGGCAAACCGTAGATCCTCAAAACGAACGATGTAAGCAGCGTTGCCGCCGCCCGCATTGTCGCTCTCGGAGCCGTTTTCTCTTGTCTCGACTTCGACAATCGGGTACTTCGCCCAATCCAGGTAGACACGACCCAGGTAGGAACGCTTCGCGGAGAGACTTGCTGGTGTCTCGGGTGGTTTGTATCGAATTCTCAGGCTCCCCTCCGGATCCACTTCCGGAAGCAACGAATCGACCCCCGTGCTGGCGTAGAAATCATGAGTTTCAACTACTCCATACCAACGGAATGGATTCCACCAATACGGATAGGCCGACGCTCGGATAGGATCTGCATTCTGGTACAGTCGCGCTTCCAACGCGTTCACCGCACGGCGGTGCTCATAGTCACGGATTCCCCAGAGGGCGACCACGCTGATGAGGGCAACAATGGCGGAAAATCGCCCCTGCGGGCCTCTGCTCTTGGCCCCGATTTCCTGATTCACCAGAGAAAACAGAACGGGCATCAGCAAGCCAAGGGACAAGACCAGCAAGAGGACCGGCTCCACAATGAAAACAATGTCCCATGAATACCACTTTTCGGAAAAAGGCCAGAATGGACGGACTCCGTAATTATTCGTGAAGTCGAGAAGAATATGGGTTAGGCCCGCGATGTACGCGAATAGAAATAGCAAGCCCCACTTTGGAGGAAGGTCCGGGTTGTTTGTTTTGCGGCCTCTCGCCAGCCAAAACAAGTACATTAAGAAAACTACCACGCCCGATACCAGGAACAATCCTAGAAATGAGTGGGTAAATCCGCGGTGGTGGGCAAAGCCAAAAACCGGGCCTTTAAATCTGCTCAATACGTCTATGTCAGGAGCTTCCGCAGCCAACGTCACTGTGGCCGTGGCCATGGCTGTTTTGCGGTTGAGGCCTGCCCGACCGAGGCACGCTCCGGTTAAGAAATGCGTGATGGGTTCCAAGTGTTATTTTTAACACGCAACGTCAGATCTACGGCACTAGAAGGGTGAATGCATCGGGGATTATAGTGATTTCGGCCGGCAGAGTTCCTAGAAGCTCGCCGTCGGCTTCCACGAATATTCTGGCACCTTTTTCCGTCAGCGCTTCACAAATCACGTGTTCAGCATCCGCTAGTTCGATTCCGCGTACCGCCCATCGCTGGCCGAATAATCCGCGCAAAATGTATGCAAGGTAAATCAGCCGGTTTCGAGTCTTAAAGGAAACCAACCGGAGTGCCTTGCGCTCAAGGGAGGCGCCGGGCGCTAGTTCCCGCAAGATGCCGCCAAATTGATTGATGCGAACCGCCAAAAGTTGTGAAACCTGTTGCCACTGGACAGTGTCATTGTCAGGCGGCGTTTTGCTCGCAGTCGCACCCACCTTGAAGAGCTTCATATCATGGGTGAGCCAAAGATGAGTGGCTTTCATGTAGTAAGCGAGCATTCCGAACTTGCCTTTGGTGACCCTGTTCAATTTGTAGAACAGATGCGCATCCACGCCGACCCCCGCAGTCACGGTGAAATATCGCGAATCGGATTGGCCCGAGAAATCCTGGAAAACAATTCGCCCGACCGCAAACCTCCGAGGGCGAGAAGTGAGAGCGGCGCGGGCAGCAGGTTTTGCCGACAACGGAATGCGAAGATCGTGGGCCAATGCATTGGCAGTGCCGAGAGGGATTATTCCAAGCGCAACCTGGGTTCCGACCAGCGCCTGCAAAATGTCATGAATTGTGCCATCTCCTCCGCAAGCGAATACTGTGTCGCACCCTTCCGCGACTGCCTTCTGGGCTTGCTCGGTGGTGCCTGCAGCGGACTCTGTAGATTCGGCCGCAACTTCTAATCCCGATGAGCGCAGGATCGCAAGCACTGCTTCCACGTCAGCGACGCGTCTCTCTGGGCGTCGTCCTGAAAGAGGATTGTAGAGAAGGACTGCCTTGCGCATGGAAGGGATTAGACAATGAAATTGTACTATGCAGGCTTTCGAAGCTCAGCATCGCGAGAATTACGATTCAATTCGATCCGGAGGCACTGGCACTCTGTTCCTGCGGCGATCCGTTCAGCCCTTTTATAGCCAGGCGGGAAGTGTCCGCAAGCTTTTGAATGGATTTCTGGAGTGCATCGATTTGTTCTTTGCTGCCATGCTGCTGTGCGAGCGCGATTACGCGGATGGAATTGTCGTTAGCTCCGCGAGCGATTTCGAGCAGTGCAACCAGCGATTCCGCATGCAACTTCCACAACGATGGCGAATTTTCAGCGCGCTTAAGTTCTTCGAGTTCCGTTGTGATGCGCGCGGTTACGGCCACAAGACGCAGCAAAATCCGAGCTATGCCCGCGCGTAAACTCTTCTCTTCCAGATAATCCGCGCAGTAAGCGTCCGCCTCCGCCGCCGTCAAAGCCAGATTGAAAAAGCGCATCGGGACGATCTGTCTGAACTTGGGATCGGCAACGCGAACGAAGATTCTGATCGATTCTTCAATTTGAAGCAGCTTGGATTCCTCGGCGGAAATCTGCAGAGGTGTCAACGCCGCTCGCATTGCCGGGATATCAATTGCGGGCTTCGAGATGAAGCGATTTTCCGGTTTTTCTGGACGTGGCGTATGAACCTTGACTGGATTTCGAACCAACTGCGGTATTCGCCGCAAGGGTGGCCTGCGCTCCAAGAGTTTCTTGAGCTGCGAGACTCGCCAGAATTTTTGCAGCGATTGACCGTAGTCGAGGTTTAGCAATTCCGGTTCTTTCAAGCTGCCCACGTCCTCGACTGTTACATCCACACCGTCGACACTTCCAAGGATACTGCCGCCCTGTTGTTGCAAGGCTTCGGCAAAGCTTTTGATTTCGGTGGCCGCCGCATGAAATAGCTCGTCGAACTTTCTGCCAAAAACCACGTTGTATGGGGCGATAGTGGCTAAAACCCCAGGATGATAAAACGAGGTATCAAGCGACTGCTTGAGCTGCCGAACCATCGGAAGGATGCCGGACTCGAGTAGGGAGTGGAGATCGCGGAATTCCTCTACCTGTTTTTGCAACGGATCAAAACGGCGAAGCATCTGGACGTGATCTTCGGGCAAAGATGGCACGTCGGTTTCGGCGAGAATTTCGATCATTGCAATTTCGAACGGCGCCAGCGGAAGCGATCCGTCGAGCCCGTATCCGCGGCGCTCCCATTGGCCCTGCACTCTGGGGCGGCGATAAAGGAAAGTTGCGACCAGATCGGTCTTTTCGCGGTTTACGTCGCTAGGATCTTTCTTGCGGGTGAGGTAGCGAAGCATTGCCTCGGCGATTTCTGGATCGGTGTCGGCGGTAAATGCACGCCGCAACATGGCGGGTGTAATGGCCATATCGAGCAAGCGCAACCAGCGGCGCATGTTGGATAAAGTTTCGGTTACGCTGCCATCGCTTTGCTGCAGAGAGACCGCTTCCAGCCCCGACGGAACAGGGACTTCTCCTCCAACCGCATCCTGAAGAAGTTTTTCGTTAAAGCCCTGCACGGTTGCCAGAATGGCAAGTTCCCACTTTGGATCTTCGGCCACGTGCCCCCTTAGCCCTTTCTGTCCAAGGCCCAGTAACAGAAGGGTAATACCTAAGTTAAGACTAACAATTAGTTATCTACAAGACTCTCTTAAGGGATGACACTAAAGTTACATCGGGTTACCCGAATGGAGAGCCTAAGGCCCAGACGTCCCCGTCTGGGCAGGTGAGAAACGACACACCAATTTGCGGAGCTGCGCTCCACCGGGCGGACGAGGGCGTCCGTCCCTACGTCATCTGTTTAGTGAAAGACTACAGTCTTGTTCCCATACAGCAGGATGCGATTTTCCAAATGCCAGCGCACTGCCCGCGAAAGCACAACTCTCTCCAGGTCGCGGCCTTTTTGCAGCAGGTGTTTTACTGAGTCTTGGTGCGAAATGCGAATTACGTCCTGTTCGATAATCGGGCCGTCGTCGAGAACCTCAGTGACATAGTGACTGGTCGCCCCGATCAGCTTTACTCCCCTGGCAAATGCCTGCTGATATGGCTTGGCTCCGACGAATGCAGGCAGAAAAGAGTGGTGAATGTTTATGATGCGATGTTCATATTCAGCGACAAATTCCGGGCTGAGAATTTGCATATAACGGGCCAGCACGATCAGATCAGGCTCGTGTTTCTTCAACAGAGAGAGAATCTTTTTCTCGGCTTCGGCCTTCTTCATGCTTAAAGTTGGCACGAAAAAGAATGGTATGCCATAAAACTTTGCTACTGCTCGGTTGTCGGCGTGATTTGAGACAATCAACGGAATGTCGCAAGCCAGTTCGCCGCTCTTGCGCCGGTAGAGCAAGTCCACGAAGCAATGATCGTATCGGGAGACCAGAATCGCCATCTTCGGGCGGCGATCTGGTCGGGCTAAACGCCATGCCATCTGATAGCGAGCCGCTATGGACGAAAAATGCTTGGGAAAGTCTACAAGATCGAAGTCGAAGTCCGACGAGTCAAATTCCACACGCATCAAGAAAAGGTTGGAACTCTCGTCTGCGTGTTCGTCAGCGTGAAGGATGTTGCCACCGTGGCGAAAGACGAAATCGGCAATAGTGGCCACGAGGCCCTTGCGATCCGGACACGAAATTAAGAGCACTGCGGAGTTGTTCATGCGCCAGGATGTTTAAATTTACATCCTTTTCACTCTCCTCCAATTCGGAATCTCATGCCCGCCCTGAAATTGACACCTAGCGCCGGATAGCCGGTCACTTCCTCATAAAATTTATCGGTGACGTTCTCAATATTCACGTACGTTGTAACGTGCGAATTCAGGGCGTACCATCCGCCCATATCCAGACGCACGTAGCCTGGACTGTGGTCGATGCCAAAGCCAAAGAAATCGGAGTCCGGTCGCCGGCCCGCGAAGGTGGCTCCCAAGTTGGCTCCCCATCGCGGCCCGAGGTAGGTGAACAGAGCAGTCGCCGAATTCTTGGGACGCCTCAGTAAAGGCTGTCCTGCGCCTAACAGAGGATCGCAGAAATTCGCTGGGGTGCAGAGCGGAGCCTGAAGAATTTGTGTCGAAGTATAGGTGTAGGCCGTACTGAGGGTTAGGTTCGACCAAATCTTTCCATTCAGCTCCACTACGGCACCCTGCGCGAAAGACTTGTCGATATTGATGTACTGGGTGATGAATGTAGTTGGATCAGTCGCACCGTCAATCAAATTGTGGAAGAGATTGTTAAAGTAGTTGGCGCTCAGTGCGAGTTTGCTGGCGAACAAATTCTGTTGGAATCCAGCCTCGAAGGAGCGATTTTTCTCTGGCTGCAAATTTATGTTGGGTACGCTGAACGGAGGACCCGCGAAAGTTTCCTCCAGGCGGGGTTCTTTGAATCCCGTGGCATAAGTAAAGCGCAATCGCGTGCCGGAAAAAATATTCCCGCCACGCAACGCCAGGAAGGTCAGCGCTATTCGAGGCACGCCAGTATTGCCAAATGCACTGTTGTGTACGAAGCGCGCGCCCGCAATGACAGATAGGCGGCCTAGTGCGAGTATCTGCTGAGCATAGACGTCATCGTTCTGGCGATGGCCTGAACTGGTTGCGTCAACCGGCCCAACGTCTCCGTTTTCCTGTTCGAACCGGTAGCCGACTGTGGTATGCGCCCAACTTCGCTCCGAGTAATCGCCCTGATATTCGAAACCTGCGCGATTGATGTGCGCGATGTCGTCGTAAACGAAATTGATGTTGCCGAAGGTTGGTGAAATTCGCCCATCCGTCGGTTCAGGATCCGCATTGTTTGATCTGTAACGGTATTCAAAGCCGGTAAATTGATGCTGCCATCCTGAGGGTGCGTTTACTGTGAACGTGAGACCGGCCAACAGATTATTCAGTCGGCTGTACTCGAACCGGTCTGGCGGGATGATCTGACCACCGTTGAAATTCCACTCGTCCGAAACACCGCTAAAGCTGTTCGAGTGACGAACGCGCAGGCGGAGAGAGACTTCGTCATTGAACCTTATGCCAATATTTCCTCCCTGTAGCGAATTGGAATATTCATTGTTAACGCCTTGCCCGCTAGTGTTGAACTGATCCGCGAAAACGTTGTAGTCAAAAATGCTGTGAGCGCCGGCAACAGACGCGTAACCGTTGGCAGTCGAGAAATTGCCGCCATCAGCACCAAAGCGCAATTCCGGAGTCTCGGTGCTGCCGGTGCGCGTCGATACCTGCACCACGCTGGTCATGGCATCCGATCCATAAAGCGTGCTTTGAGCGCCGCACAAGAACTCCATGGAATCGGCCTCAGTGAGCGGAAGCGTGCCAAAGTTGAAAGTCCCACCGGGTTCATTGACTGTGACGCCGTCCACGATGACTTTGTTGTAGTTCGAATTGCCGCCTTGGACGAAGAGCGACGCAAGCCCGCCCCGCTGTCCGGCCGTGTTGACGATTGCACCCGGGAGAAAGCGAAGAGCGTCGCTGGCCGCGACTGGATTCATGAGTTGCATCTGCGCATAACTCAGAGTCTCAACCACTGCGCCGGAGGATTCGACTGGAACGGGAGTTCTGGTAGCAGTCACTACGACGGTCTCGGCTGCCGGAGCGAGGTGCAGCTGCATAGTGACAATGTCGGTTGGCGGAGAATGCAAGTCGTTAGTTTCTGGAGCAAATCCCGGAGCCAGTACGCGAATTCGACATGGGCAAGCGACAGCATTTTTGAACACCGCCACTCCCTCAGCGGATGTTGTTTCTATGTCGAGTCTGGCGTCGTTAGACCTAGACAATTGAACCTCAGCGCCGGAAACGGCAGCAGATTGGGGATCTAAAACTGTGATTTTGATTTCAGCAGCCGAAGCTGCGGCGGAGAGAAAAAACAAGCAAGCAAACAATCGAGGGAACCGCATGCACTCCTCCTTTGACACGCGAAAGGGGTTTGTGGTGGCGGTTCGCGCCGGTCTCCTGGCTTTGCGAGTAAGGACGTTTAGCGTCCGGCTTCTACAACCGGCCTTCCCGAAGTTTCCTTCAGTGGACGATCGTAAATTTCCTCGCTTACAGTTGCGCGGCAGCGCGGGATTTGCACCCGCTTCCCAATCTCATCGCATGATGAGGGTGCGCGAACCAAAATTGTGAAAGATCAAATTTCCGTGGATGAAATGTACTCGGGAGAATGGCGGAAGTCAATTGGCGCTTCGTCCCGCCAATTAACCACGAAGGCACGAAGGATCACAAGGGACATCCAAATGAGGTTTCGTTTTCGTGCGCCCTTGTGGTTTCGCGGACCCGCACTCGATTAAACCCGGCGTACAATGCTTCGATGATCGAAAAAGAGTTGATGGATATTCTGGTCTGTCCGGTGTGCAAACAGGCATTAATCCAAAAAGATGATGGGACGAGCCTGAAGTGCAGCGAATGCCGCCGCGTATACCCGGTGCGCGACAATATTCCGATTATGCTAGTGGACGAAGCCACCATCGACCCCGCCTGAAATCCGGTCTTCTCACGTAGGGCGGGTGTCCTCACCTGCCCGGCGGAGCGAAGCTCCGCTTGCCCACCCAGACGGGAACATCTTGGTCTGCGTGTCGCGCTTAGGCCAACGACCTCGGTCACGTTCGGAGATCTCTGCTCGGTCTGTAAAATAGTGGCATCTCCCTTCTTGACATATGTTGCCCCGGGAGAGCGATGCCAATGAAGAAATGGAAGATTGATCGAATAATCAGCGTCGCGACGCTGGTGTCCTCCGCGTTGGCGCTGTTTCTGGTTCTTAAGAAGCCGCAACCTGTGGCACAGCCACAGCCTCCCGCCGTCGCAGCAGCCAACGCCCAGTCTTTTCAAACTAAAGTCGAGCAGTTCGAACAGCCAAAAGAGCCGGGAAAACCTCCGGCCGAAGTCCGCCTCAATTCCGAAGAGGTAGGCGCCGCGCTTATGCAGGCAGTGTCGACGATTCCCATATCGTCGATGCAACCGGCGTCCGCTCCCGGAGTTCCGACGAGTGTTCCGTCTTCTCCCGACGCAGCGATCGGGGCGGGGACTCCTGAAGTGAAGGACTATCAAGTGAATTTCGATGGAGACATAGCCCGTGGGCAGTTCGTAACGAATATTGGCGGAAAGGACGTATATGTCACGCTCGCCGGGCACTTGGGATCCAAAGACGGCTATGCGACGTTTGATCCGACAGAATTCAAAGTCGGCGACCTGAATGTGCCCGTGTCGTTGGTGAATGATGCGCTGCAAAGGAAACTCAGCGAGCAGAAGGACCGACTGAAGCTGCCGGATAATGTCGGAGACATGAAAGTGGAAAACGGGCAGTTGGTGATGACGCAGAAGTAAGTGAGGGTTTTAGGAGGGCATGCCTGTAGGCATGCGCGCCCCTTCAAATCGGCGGCCGGCGACTCATCAAAATCTTGTAACATCGACGGATGCGTGCGCTTCTTCTCGCTGCACTCGTGTTTTCAAACGTTCATGGCGGATTGTTATTAGCACAGCAATCGCCAGCCCCCGCGAAGCATTCGCCAGCCAGCAAAACGTCCTTCGATTCAGGTTCCATTACCAACGGCACTTACCGCGACAATTATTTTCAATTTTCCTATCAAGTGCCATTTGGATGGGTAGATCGCACTTCGGACATTCGCGAAGACACCGAGAAATCGAAAGTGTTGCTGGCTATTTTCGAAAGACCTCCAGCCGCAAGCGGGGGCACCGTAAATTCCGCGGTTGTTATTGCTGCCGAGAGTGCGGACTCCTACCCGGGACTGAAGACCGCAGCACAGTACTTTGGGCCGCTAACGGAACTGACCGAATCCAAAGGCTTCAAAGTTGTGAATGAGCCGTACGAATTCCCTGTGGACGGCAGGGCAATAATCCGCAGGGATTTCATCAAGGAGAGAGGAAGCGTGTCCATGCACCAGAGTTCTCTGGTGATGATGGCCAAGGGCTACGTGTTGTCGTTCACGTTTATAGGCGGGAATGACGATGAAGTGACTGAACTGGTAGAGAAGCTCAGCTTCCTGCCAAAGGCGCATTAAATTTCGGAAAGTCGACTCGACTTCGGGATCGAACTCGCTACGCGAGCCCGCCCCTTCGCTCGAGATTGTGGAAGAGCGGCCATTTATAGCCGCGTAGAGTCCAACTCCTGGCAACGCGGCTCTAAAGAGCCGCTCTTCCACGAGAGCTGCTCTTCGGCAGTTTCGACTAGGAAGGAAAAGAGGGATGAAGCTTAATCCAGCGAGTCCGGCACTATCCCAATATTCTTTTCGCCGGCGGCTTTTTTTTCTTGATACTTTCTCAGCCAGGCTTCCCAACTCTTCCCGGCTGCTGGATCACGATCGCTGAATGTCAGTGCACCGATGTCGGCATACGAAATCGAAGTTTTATTGCTGGTGGCCTTCTCGAAGATGCGTACGAAAGAATCCGCCAGCGTCAAGCCGCTGCGGCGATCGAATAAATAGCCTTCGATTTTGGTTCCATCTTTTCGCGTAATCGTAATGTCGCCGCGGAAGTCGAAAGCTTTTTCTAGAGCATGCCGGATTTCCATCTCAGTGGCGAGCGAGGGTATCCAGCCTTCGAGCTTTTCGCGCTGATGTCCGGGAGCGATTTCCAGAGTGTCTGGATTGGGAGACTTGGTGTGATTTTGCGTTTCAATAGGCTCAGGATCGGGAAGTCGATCAGCCTTCATGCGTTTGTTTCCTGCAAAGAATCGGTCGGCGCTTCAATTTGCACGAGGGCAGGAGAGTGCCCGGAATCTGAAGGTTCGTCCAGCAGACGCAATGCGCCACGATCAGGGTACCGGCTGAAAAGCGTAGCCTTGACGGTCGCCAGGAAACCACCCAGCGAGCCGAATTGGTCGTTTACGGCCGATGCTTCGTATCCGCTATGCACCATGCAATTCGCGCACTTTGGATTTCCAGATTCCGTGCCGTAGTTAGCCCAGTCAGTTTCGTCGAGCAGCTCCTGAAAGGTGTCGGCGTATCCGTCCTGCAGCAAGTAGCAGGGTTTCTGCCAGCCGAAAATGTTGTAGGTCGGCATGCCCCAAGGCGTGCAGGCATACTGGCGCTTGCCCATCAGAAATTCCTGGAATAGCGGCGAGAGGTTAAACTTCCAATTCTTCTTGCGATTCGAAAGGATGGCGCGAAATAATCTGCGAGTGCGGGCGCGTCCTAAAAAATGCTGCTGGTCGGGCGCCTTGTCGTAAGAGTATCCCGGCGAAAGCATCATTCCTTCGACGCCGAG
>Ga0206908_1121_pt1 | contig 13970 bp, 10 predicted proteins | sample Alteio_BWOrgHeat_78_FD_152979 | JGI IMG/M metagenome (GOLD analysis project Ga0206908, IMG submission 152979) | Enriched cells from forest soil in Barre Woods Harvard Forest LTER site, Petersham, Massachusetts, United States -... | ecosystem: Environmental > Terrestrial > Soil > Temperate forest >... | reverse complement strand
ACTTGGGCGATCACCTGACGGCCTAAATCTTTAAGGGTCCCATCGAAGCTTGAGATCATATCATAATTAATTTCTGGTCTTTTCAGCAGATCATACAAAGAGATCGACTGCTTTAAAGAAGCACTCCCGGCATCAATTAATACCTGATCCAGCGATGTTCCTGGAGGGATCTTTGTTGTTCTTAAATGTTCAATTTCATTCTCGATAGAAGTATATTTTTCAATGACCTTGCCATAATCCTGATCTGACAAAAGCCCTAACTGATGCCCGTAATGCGCCAGACGCTTATCCGCATTATCTTCACGTACGATCAGGCGATACTCCACCCTCGATGTAAACATACGATACGGTTCTTCCGTGCCTTTGGTCGTTAGATCATCGATCAAAACGCCAATATAAGATTCATGACGGCCTAAAATAAATGGTTCTTTACCCTTAACCTGCAACGCAGCGTTGATCCCAGCCACGAGGCCTTGAGCACCCGCTTCTTCATAACCGGTTGTCCCATTGATCTGGCCTGCTAAAAATAAACCTTTAACCTTCTTGGTTTCGAGCGTAGGCTTTAATTCCGTCGCTGGCACGACCCCATGTTCAATGGAATAACCAGGGCGCACCATCACTGCCTTTTCAAGGCCGGGAATCGAATGGACCATCTCCTCCTGGATATGCGCCGGAAGGCCTGTGGAAATACCATTGGGATAATAATCAAAAGTATCGAGACCCTCAGGTTCTAGAAAAACATGATGCGTCGATCTTTCTGCAAATTTTTTTAATTTATCTTCGATAGAAGGGCAATAGCGTACGCCCGTTGCCTTGATCTGCCCGGAATACATGGGTGACAAATGAAAATTCGCCCGGATGATCTCATGCGTCTTCTCCGTCGTACGCGTGATATGGCAAGGAAGCAGTTTTCGGTCTTTGGGGATAAACGGTGTTCTAAAAGAAAACGGCATAATGGGATCATCGGAATCCTGACGCTCCATGCCGGTAAAATCAATGGTGCGCCCATCAAGACGCGGTGGGGTGCCGGTCTTGAACATCAAAACTTGAAAACCCAACTCACGGATGGAAGAAGCCAATCGTATGGAAGCTACTTCACCAACTCGCCCGCCGGAAGTGATCTGTGTTCCCACATGTATACGCCCATCTAAAAAAGTACCTGTCGTGATAATTACTGTAGGAGCCTCGATATGTAAACCGCCGGCAGTCTTGATTCCCTTCACTGCACCGCCAACGACGATCAATTCACTGACCTTATCTTCAATAACAAAAAGATTCGGCTGGTTTAAGACTACTTCCTTCATATATAAACGGTATTGTTTACGGTCTGACTGGCAGCGTGAAGAACGCACCGCCTGGCCTTTGGAGGCATTAAGCTGACGGAATTGAATACCGGTGCGGTCAGCAGCCAAGCCCATCTCGCCGCCTAAAGCATCGATCTCTTTGACCAATTGCCCTTTACCGACGCCACCAATTGCAGGATTACAACTCATCTGGCCTATGGTCTCTTTGGAAAGAGTGATCATGGCAGTCCTCAGCCCCATACGGGCCGGCGCTAAAGCCGCCTCTACCCCCGTGTGTCCTGCTCCTATAACTATGCAATCAAATGAGTTCATAAGGCACTAAAATACCTCTAATTACGACGATTGTCAACAAAATGCATACCCCTACTTAAGCCAACCCATGACGGTCTGCCAGAGTAAATATGCGTTCAATATAATGATCACTGCTGTCACCAGCCATGCAAGCGACTTAAGCCATGGGCCATTGACAAAGCTTCCCATTTTCTTTTTATCTGATGTGAACATCACCAGCGGAACTACGGCAAAGCCCAATTGAAGCGACAGAATGACCTGGCTTAAGATCAATAAACTGCCCGCTCCCTTTTCTCCATACATCGACGCTACAATGACTGCAGGGATAATGGCTATTAATCGTGTCAGTAATCGCCTGACCCACGGCTGCAGGCGGATATTCAAAAAACCCTCCATGACGATCTGTCCAGCCAATGTACCTGTCAGTGTTGAATTTTGGCCCGACGCTAAAAGAGCGATAGCAAAAACGACACTCGCCAACGACGCCCCCAAAACCGGTGTTAATAAATTATACGCATCATGGATATCAGCGACATCCTGATGCCCTGTGCCGTGGAATGCCGCTGCACTTAATATCAGGATCGCCGCATTGATAAAAAAAGCGCAAAATAAAGCGGCCGCTGAATCAATAGCTGCAAAATGCACGGCCATTTTCTTCCCTTCTTCATTACGTTCAAATGCGCGTGTTTGGACAATGCTCGAATGCAGATATAAATTATGAGGCATCACCGTCGCACCTAGAATGCCAATAGCGATATACAACATGCCTGGATTTGTGACGATCTCCGGCCTGGGTAATAAATTTGAAAGGAATAACGGTAATGAAGGATTTGAGATGATCATCTCATAAGCAAAAGATCCCCCGATGATCAGGATCAATCCTGCCACCAAAGACTCGATAATACGAAATCCCTTATATTGCAGGAATAGAATAACGACAACGTCCAGAGCGGTTAATATAATTCCTATCACAAGCGGAAGATGAAAAAGAAGATTCAACGCAATAGCAGATCCAATGACCTCAGCCAGATCACACGCTGCAATAGCTATTTCACATCCGATCCATAACATTAAAGATACAGGTTTGCTGTAATGGTCACGGCAGGCTTGGGCCAGATCGCGCTCGGTGACAATGCCCAATTTCAAAGACAAATGCTGCAGCAAAACAGCAATAATGCTCGAGATCAATATGACGGATATTAAGATGTAGCCATACTTGGCACCACCGGCCAGATCTGTCGCCCAATTACCGGGATCCATATACCCGACGGCGATCATAAGCCCAGGGCCTATAAAAGCCAGCATTTTACGGGTCCAGGTTGCCTGTGAAGGGACATGGATCGTTGAATTCACTTCCTGTAAGCTAGGTGTTTTATTATCCTGACGCCAGCCTGACTTCATTGTTGACCATCCTGACATGCCTTGCAAATGCCATAAAAATGCATTTCATGCCCCAAGATCTTAAATCCCTGTTTTTTCAAATAAGGATGATAAACTTCATCTTCTTTTTTATCAGGGAACTCTATAAAGCTGTGGCAACGCACGCATTGGGCATGGTGATGGGGCTTCTCATCATAAACATGCTCAAAATGATGATGCTTGTCCCCAAAAGCCGTTTCACGGATAATGCCTGCCTCCAAGAGATCTCGCAAAACCCGATAAACAGTCGCGCGAGAAACATCCTTTTTTTCAGCACATAGTTTAGCCAATTCTTCAGCCGTAAAATGCCCATGAGTATGGATCACCTCATCAAAAACAAGCTCTCTCCCCTGACTAACCCTAAGACCAGCCTTGGACAAGAACTGCAAAAACTTCACCCGCTCATTTTTAATCACTTGTGAATCTATCTTTTCCATATGAGATACTGTATCATTTTAGAACCAAAAGTCAAGCCCTTAGCCTCAGCGCATTAGAGATGAATAGGTATTCATCTCTAGACGCATTGCAGTATTGTAAGGAATGAATTAGTTCTTTTTTGCGACTTGGAGGTTTTAGCCTAAAAATGTATGATGACGAGGGAATTTAAGACGTCAGTCTTAAATGGTCAAACTTGTTTGAGCCGTATGCGCCAAGAGGCGCAGAAGGCGAGTTGTTTGACCACCGAGTCAGCATACTTTTTTAGGCGTTATTAAACCGACTTTAGGAGCAAAAAAGAACTAATTCATTCCTTACAATGTGTATTTACGACGAAGGTTGGGCGCAGGATTCGCGGACGATGAGGTCTGGGGCAAGTACTCGACGGACTAGGCCGCTTTGTTTACCGGTCATGATCTCAAAGATGGCCTTGGTGGCCTCTTCTCCCATGGTAAACAAGGGCTGTTTGATCGTGGTCAATGCGACGGGGCCGAAGAGTCCCGCAGGGTTATCATCAAAACCGATGATAGAAATATCTTCCGGCACCTTGATCCCGTTTTCCATGGCCACTGAAATGATCTCAAGGGCCATGTCGTCGCTGGCTGCAAAGATAGCGGTCGGCGGATTCTCCAGGGAAAAGAAGCGTTCTGCCGCCTGACGGGCGGAACGGCGGGAATAATCCCCTTTACAAACATAGTCTGGCGGGCAATCAATGTTATGTTTCTTCAAAGCTTTCTGAAAACCTTCAAAACGGTCAATACCTGCCTGTGTCTGCATATTACCAGTAATGGTAGCAATGCGCTTATGGCCTAAATTGATCAGGTATTCTGCAGCAGTATAACCGCCTTTGACATTGTCCACGGCAATATAACTGACATCAAGGTCTTTAACGATATGATTAATGACCAGGCAAGGAGTGCCTTCCTGTACTGCGGTTTCTACCTGAGGCAAATTCTCAATGATATCGGCAAAAATGAGGCCGCCGGCAAAATTGGACCTTAAAGGATTGCTTCCGTCGGTAATATGAAATATCAGGTCAAGCCTTAGCGTTTCACAGCCATGGCCGATACCACGCATCAATTCGACTGCATAGAAAGAGTGAAAGATACCTGGATAACCAGGAATGACAAATCCGATGGCAGTGTTCTGTATGCCGCGGGCTAAACGCTGGGCGGTAGGGTTGGGCTTGAACTTCAAGTCCCCTATGACCTGTTCCACACGCTGGGCTATCTCTTTATTGACCGTGGGGACTTTGTTAAGGACACGAGAGACCGTGGTGATGGATACATTCGCCTTTCGGGCGACATCAGTTATGCTTATTTTTTTTTCAACCACAGTTGTTATAGAGCGGATACTAAAAGGTTAGAATTAATTAGTTTTTACGACGTCCCCCACCTTAAGCGCGCTGGATTTTTCTTTGATATCTGCAGCACAAATATCCCGGCGCAGCTGGATGACTTCCAGGGTGGCTATTTGATTTGAATTGCGATAAACCTTCAGGATATTACCTACACCTACAGAACTATTTTCCTGGCCTAAGTCCACAATGACAAAATTGTTGGTTTCATTGATACTGATGATAGAACCCTCTGTTTTACCTGAAGCAGCCGGCGCAGGATTGCTTTCTGCGGCAGCAGCCACCTGCTGTTGAGGGGCATTCACAATGATCGGAGGCAATTCCATACTGCCTGAAGAAGAAGCCGGAGAAACAGAATTTTCAGAAAGTTTTTTATCCAAACCTTGCTTGATCTTCCAAATATCGTCGATACGGCTTTGGATGATACTTTCCGTCTCGATCAATTTTTTCTGCATCGCATCTTTATCATCGGTCAGGCTTGAAACCGTTCTTTCAAGCTCCAGCTTGGAAGAACTTAAATCCCTGATCTGGGACTGTAATGCCAAATTCTCTTCTTTGAGCTTATCCGCACGGTCATTAACTGCTTTCTGATCGTTGCGTGAGCGGGCCAGGTCAATGGAAAGATTATCCGCTAAATCCTGGCCGTATTTGATCTTTTGGACGATCTCATCTTTTTCATTGCTTATACGTTTGATCTCCAGATCGAGATCGGAATTTTGTTTCTTTAGATCAACCACTTGTAAGGCAGCCTGGTCCAGATCAAATTTTGCTTTCTGAAGCTCTACTTGCAAAGCAGCCTTTTGTCTTAGCACAGAAGCCCAGTATTGATCCCCTTGGGACGAAGTCACATCAACAGGAGCGCTGGCATTATCTACAGCGGCCACAGCTGATGGAGATTGGATAATACGATCTTTGTAAACAATTTGGGTAGGACGTTCTTTAAGTTTTTGCATCAGATCATCGCGTTGACGGCTGATGGTCTCCACACGATTTTTCCAATCATCACGATCAGAATTAGCCTGATCGAGCTGGGATTTAAAATCATCGGATTTTTGTTTTAATTCATCATAAAGGCTTTGGAGCTGTGCCTTATCTTGCTGTGTTTGGGACATTTTACTATTGAGTTGATCGGCGTCGTCCTGCAGTTTTTTAGCTTTACTTGTAATGTCCGCCAGTTTGCTTGCATCGTCGGAAATTTGATCGTGAAGACTCTGGTTCTGTCCTTGCAGTGTTTGTTTTTGCATTAACGCCAACACTGCCACGGCAGCACTGACTACGACGAGCACTCCTAAGATCCAAACACTTACACGCACCGCTATGGACATATTGTCTCCTCTGGGTAATCTTTGATATTACACAGAATATAACAAAGCCTAAGCTTCAATACAAGAAAATTTCAAATTATTTTATTTATTCGTACCGGACATTATCGAGATAAAACGTGCACGAAGAAGGGTTGTCATCAACATTGGCGATCCATGCAAAACCGCCGCTGATATAGGTCAGATCTTTATCACGCAGATCGATCTCGTATTCTTTCCATTGCTTGGATAAGATCACAGGCCCAATTGATGCTGTATCTGAATCGGGGTAATCATGGCCCTGGCCGACACCACCAGCCCTGAACTCAGAAACTTTCTCACCGCCATTTTCACCACGCGCCCAGAAGGTCAATTTTTTTGCACCCGTTAAATTATACCCGCCTTTTTTATCGCCCCAATTATCCGCCGGGTTAAGCCAATAGATCCCCGCCCAATGCCTGCCTTTTAAAGAACATGCCACATCATACTGGACTTTGACACAACTCTTGCCTTCCTCACAATTATCCTTCCACGCATCGTCCATTTTGATGCACTCACCGGTAGGCATATAACCTGAAGGCACAAAACGATTGGGCGAACCCTTGTCCTGATATACGATAAAAGGCTTAAAAGGTTTAGGCTGATCCTCGCCGGGAATATCCGTGTCCTGGGCATAAGCCCTGCAGGAAACCAATAAAAGCAAAAATAATGCCACGGGCAGCGATGAAAGAACAAAACCTTTTTTCATAATATCTTTCTAAATTTTAAGGGGAGAATTATGCAAGAATTATAGGGGCACAATACTTAATTCAAGTATTGTACCCCTACACCGACTAGACATTATCCAATTCGCCTAATTTCTGCTGAGCAGCTTCGGAAGGTTTCCAGAACCAACCACCCGGATCCCAACATTGCGCATAAAAGAACTCATTTATAACTCTCTTGTAGGCCTTGGTCGCATCATCTTTCTTGCCGGCATTCTGGTAGGCTTCACCTAAAACAAACAAGGCGGTACCAACATCATTGAGCGCCCAATAACTCATGGTCTTTTCTTTGGACTCCCATGGGTATTCCTTTAATGATGCCTGCATATCCTTGGCTTTGCCTGCATACAATTCCACTGTCTTGTTAGCATAAGCTTCAACAGCCTTGAGATCATTTGCTGCCAATCCCGCCCATGCCTTCTGTACTAACTGACTTGAGGAATAATCACCAAAGTCCCAGCTGACCCCAGCGGCCAACATATCCAATTTTTCTTTAGCAGCTTCGGCAGGTTTCCAAAACCAGCCTTTAACATCCCATGTCTGGCCGAAAGAATAATCCCTGATCAACTTAGTATAGGCTTCTTTAGCCTCATCTTTCATATTTGCAGCACGATACGCCTCTCCTTGAATATAGTAGCTGGTCGCCACATCATTCAGGGCCCAATATTTGAATATTTCAGCATTAGAGCCAGCTGCATAATCTTTCAAGCCAGCCTGCATTTTGCTCGCTTGTGCAGCATAAAGAGAGATACACTTATTAGTGTAGGCTAAGACAGACTCAATATCATTCTCAGATAATGCCGTCCATGCCTTGGTGGTCAATGTTGAGGAGCGGTAATCACCAAAATTAATAGGCGCCTTCACAGCAGCTGCAGGTGCAACGGCAGGTGCCTGCGCAGCATCCCCTTGGGGTACCGGTACTGGTTGAGACTCCGCAGCCATTTTAGCAGCGCTGACAGCAGCCTGGTCATCCGCGAAAGAATCTATCGCGCAAAAACCAAACATTGCGACAATTAATAAACCTAACCATTTTTTCATTCCATTCCTCCTGAGTTACTGCGTTGATGAATTCCAAAGTTCCTTATAAGTATAATACACTTTCCTGGGTTCGCGCAAGTACGGGCTGTTAGAGCCATCCCCCTGGCCCATGATGCCAAACCACTCCTCAAAATAATAACCGCCCGGAAAAGGCCCTACGGCATCCGCCTTGGTATCATGAATGGACGGTGAATAGTTCTTCCACCATTCATCAAGCCATTCAAAAGCCATACCACCGACGGAGTTTCCAGCGCCATCTTCATAGCCGGCACTATTATAAAGGATGTCCAGCCAATTGCCTTTATGATAATCTGACTGCTCCTGCTGGGCTTGGGCATAATCCATGGTCAGGGCAAACGACGGGGCCCCGTATTCCGTAATAAAAGCCGGCTTATCTGCCTGCTGGGCAACCTCATCCCAAAAAGAACCAAAACCATAATTCCCGCGGTAAGCGTTGGCCCCATACGCATCAACGTCAGGAGCATATTTCCCGAATTTATCCACAAATAAAGTATCCCCGTTACAGATAGCCACCGGATGATTAGGGTCGATCGATTTGATCATTTTAGCCACTTCATTGACAAATTTATAATAAGCGACCGGTTTTTTATCTGCATTGGATGCAACACCGTAATTATTTTCATTGCCCAGGATCCACATCAAAATGTACGGTTCATCCTTGAATTCCATCACCATTTGCCGGACATAATCCATCATATTTTTCTGATGCACCGGATTTTCATAATCTGTCCCCTCGAGCCACTTGGCCCCGGAACCGATGGCGTATTTACCCAGGAAATTACTCATGGCCACCTTGATCCCGTATTTCTGGTACATCTGTTCCAGAAAAGGCTTATCCGCCTTCATCGTGGTCTGATAGTAGATACGTAATGTATTGACTCCCATTTCTTTCATCAAGGCAAGATCTCCCATCACCGGCTCATCATCCGTCTTTTTATTAGTGCCATGAACATCCACCCATGATTCATAGGGCGCATCGATGATGCCGTCATGATTATCGTCTTCCTGCATCCAGTCGACCATTGTCCCGTCATCCGGGCTTTGGCCAACCCTGGTTGGCATATAGCTCATTCCCTTGATAAAAAAAGGTTTATTATCCACCAATAATTGCCAGTGTCCATTTTCATATTTGACAAAACGTACCTGCCCCTGGCCCGAATAAAAAACAGGGTTGCCTAAAGGAACTTTTTTAGGCTGGCCGTTTGACCCTTGCTCAGAAATTTCTGAAGCGTTTAATTTCCGAAGGATACCCGGATCGGTCGTCGCCATAACATTATGGAGATCATCTGTCGCCGTAATGCGTATCTTGGCCCGCCTGAATTCCATATGCAGCTCGGGATGGATACGGACCAGGTACTGGATCTTCGCGACCGCCGCCTGCGCCGGATACCACGGGGTCTGCCAATAGGTCAATGCGACCGTCGATGGAAAATTGACTATCAGAGAATCGTACGCTTTGATGGCCTGGAGAAACATCCCTGCCTTTTCAAAAGTTTCACCTATATAAAACAAACGCACACCCCAGGATTCCGGTGCCGTTACCCATTTATAAAAAGCAGCTTCCAAATCAGTGGTGTTAACAAAATCCCAATGGCTGCCCGCCAGGCGTCCTGCCTTTAAAGCTTGCTTGTATCCCGGATCTCTGTAAACATCAGATATATTAGGATAAATGCCTTCTCCCAATGCTGCCACCAAACCCTCCTGGTCGGTGATTTGATAATGGAAATCTTTAGTACCTACATTCAAAAAATTACCATATTTAGTCCAGTCAATGATTTCTTCACCCGGATATTTCAATACCGGAATAGTTTTGGGGGATTGTTTTACGGGAGAAGCCTTTAAGGGATCTTTCCCTAACATGACATCAATACTGTCCTGTGATTTTTCCGCCACTGACCAATAAGCGCCGCGGCTGGCGTCAAAAGACTGGGCCCAGGGGTATTGGGCAATAATGTTTTTAAACTCCTTAGCCGCCTCGTCATTTTTCCCCTGACGCATTAAAGTCTCCGCTTTGATAAACAAAGTGGTGGCCACATCAGACATGATCTTGTACTCATTGACCTTGGCACGGGAAGGAAAATCGTGTAATTGGGAAGCTAAAACCTGGGCCTGCTGTCCATCATTTTTAAGTATTTCATCAACTAAGTCAGATAAGGTCTCCACATCTCCCCGGCTGGAAGCTTCCCAGGCTAAACGCACGATCTCAGAGGAAGAGCGCTCCGGCACCTGAGCATAAAGAGGAATCCCTACAAAAAAAAGAAATATCAATACAAGAGCTTTTTGCAATAGGCCCAATTGCTTCGGCTTCATGAAGTTATTTATTATTGCGAAAGCTTTTCTCATTATCCTACCACTGCCCCCGAAGAAAGACCTTTGACGATATTTTTCTGCATGAACAAGTATACCATAATAATAGGTATCGCTGCCATCGTCAGGCCCGCCATCAGGACCGGATAATCCGTACTATTAGCACCCTGAAAGACCATGAGGCCTCTTTGCAGAGGCATCAATCGAGAATCCCCTAAAAGCAGGAAAGCAAGAATATACTCGTTCCATACACTGAGTGAATTAAAAATGACAACGACAGCAATGGCCGGGCGCGCCAATGGCATGGCGACATGCCACCACAGGCCGATCTTACTGCACCCGTCGATGCGCGCGGCATCTTCCAGGTCATGGGGCATTTTGTCAAAAAAAGTTTTAAATATCAAAATGCTCATGGAAAGCCCGACATTGATCATGCATAAAATATAACCGAAACGGGTATTGATCAAATGTAATTTAGTCATCAGGACGAACAAAGCCACAAAAGAACCCGGCAAAGGGATCATCATGGCTGCCACAAACAAATAAAAAATAATATTCTTGCCCGGGAATTTCAAACGCGAAAAAGCAAAAGCAGCCAGGGATGAGATCAGTACAATGCCTGAAACGACACAGACCGTATAAATAACGCTATTTAAAAAATAAACGGCAAAATTCCCTTTTGTCCACGCGATGGCGAAATTACCAAAGTTCAAATGATGGGGAATAAGCGCCTGATCGACAAAAACAGTCGCATTGCTCATTAAAGCGCAGCGCAGCATCCAAAATAGAGGAAACATGCAGGTTAAAGCAACGCTCATCAAAAAAACATGGGATAGCGTTGATTTAGTCATCCCCCAAAACACATAACGGTTGACCCTCATACCTGTTTAGCCTTGTCAGATAATCTTTTCATAATAAAAGAAATACAAACCAGGATCATTCCAAAAATAACCGCCTCGGAGCAGGCATAACCAAACCGGTTGGTGTTTTGCATCGCCGAAAAAATACGGGTCACCGGCACATCTGTATGATTGACCAGGCCTTCATTGACCATGGCGATGATCAAAACAAAAACCTGCATGGAGCCCAGGATCGTCAATATCGCCACCACCAAGATCACCGGCAGCATCATGGGTACGGTGACATTCATGAATGTTTTCCATGCACCAGCCCCGTCTACACGAGCTGCCTCGTAAAGCTGTTTATCGATGGTCTGCAGCCCCGCTAAGAACATAATAAATCCCCATCCAAAGCCTTTCCAGCTATGGACGATGGCAATCGTCGTCAAGGCTGTTTTGGGATCCCCCAGCCAATTATGGACCATCTGCGGTAATCCCGAAGTATACAAAAAATGGTTTAAAAGCCCGATATTCTGGCCATTTTGCATTTCAGGGTTCAAAATCCAGTTCCAGATAAGGCCCACCACGACTTCGGAAAGCACCGGAGGGATAAAAAAGATCACCCGGTAAAAACGTTTCATGCGTATCTCCCGGTCACAGACAATGGCCAGGGCAAAGGCCAGGGCATTCTGAAATGTCAAAGCAATAAGCGTGATATACCCTGCGTGCCCGATGGAGTCCCACCAGAGATGATCGCCCATTAATTCCTTATAATTCGCAATCCCTATAAAATGCATCGGCCCTATCCCCCGCCAATCGTAAAAGGACAGATTGATCATTTTATAAAAAGGATATATATAAAAAACACAGAAAATGGCAAAAGCAGGAAACACAAACAGGAAATTCTGTAGATTGTCCTTGAATATGGTAACGTTTTTGGCTTTTTGATCCATCTTAATGATTCCCCTTGGAACTCTGAAAATCTTTGACCTTCTGTACATCCTGGGCCACTTGCAAGGGCGTCTTATCACCGATAATAATGTCCTGGATCCCTTTGTCAAAAGCTTCGGCCACTGAGGGGTCTTCATTCAAAGGCCATATATTGGGATGAGTGGATTCATCCATTCCCTTGGCAAATTCTTCCAAGATCGGGGAAACTCCCAGAAGTGCTTCTTTATTAGAAGGAAGATTATTAGTTTCGCGGGACAATTCCACCTGCTGTTGTTTGGCGGTCAGCCATTTCAAAAAGGCAATGGCTTTATCTTTATTAGGTGAACCGGCATTAACCACAAAAGAAGATCCGGCACTCCCCCAAATTCTCAGCGGATACGACGTATTCATGGGCGGCGGCGGCATTACCCCATAATCCAAATTAGGGTTCATATCATGATAAACATTGACACACCAGGAGCCGTTAAAAGAAAAGGCCGCCCGCTCCAAAGCAAAATCCTGTTCGGCGTATTTATTTCCCTTGGTCACGATCCCGTCGATCAAAACGCCCTTGTCCCGCAGGCCGGCAAAAAGGCTAAAAACCTTGATCCAATCAGGGTCCGTATACTTGACCTCTCCGCGAAAGGTCGCAAAGATCTTTTCTTCCCCCATAATATTGAAAGCATAATTAGAAGCAAAACAATCCAACAGCCACAACTCGCCCCAGCCGGAAACAAAGGGTGTAATCCCCACACGCTTGAGCATTTGGGAGTCCTTGATGAATTCGTCAAAGGTCTCTGGAGGGGTTTTGATCCCTGCCTTGGCTAAAAGCTTTTTATTATAAAGCATTTGTTCGTTGGTCACGTCAATAGGGACACCGTAAATGCCGGGTGTCACCCCATAAATATTCCCGGCATCAAAACGCCTGTCTGCCAAAGCTTTATCAAATAAACTATTCTCCCACTGGCTGCCATTAGCTCCCATATCATTGGTCAGATCAGCAACCAGCCCTGCTTTAATAAAATCCGCCACAATGGATTTTTTATCGAGAATGCCATAAATATCGGGAAGGACATTAGCTTGTGCCGCGGCAATAATTTTCTGAGAATACGCATCTGATGGAGCAAACAACTGAATATCGACTTCAATTCCGGTTTCTTGTTTGTATTCTTGCGCGAGTTTTTGGAAGGTATCGTTTCGGTCAGTCATCCAGTGCCATAGGATGATCTTATTGCTTGGCTTAGGAGGCTGGGAGCATCCGGCAAAAACGGCCAATATTAGACAGGAATATAATATTACTAATTTGCGCATCCAATCTCCCTAGTAGTATTGTGACATGAAGAAGAAATTTAACACAGACGAGAGGCTTGGTCAATAAAAAATAGGGAGACGTCCCTATTTTTTTCCCCGCCGTTCTTCCAGCTGCTTACGGATGGCATAGGCTTTATCTTCAGTGACTTCAAAAGTCGTAATAATATAAATAGCAACCAAAGAGGCCACGATCGGGATACCAATATCACAAAGCCTCATCAATAACAGCGCATGGGCTGTTTGGTGGCCAGCCAACGTTACATTGAAGCCTGTTGCATTAAGAAGAATGCCTGAGATCAGTGATGCCGCTGCCTGACCCAGCTTTATCATCCACCAGTAAATGGCGCCAAAGGTGCCTTCACGGCGTTGTCCTGTTTGGATCTCATCAAGGTCACACACATCGGCAAGCATGGAACTGACGATGGTAAAGACCGAGCCCAAACCAAAGGCTATTAAGGGGGCCGCGATCAGCAATAAATACGGATGCTGTGGATTATATCCCACCCATTTCAGGGCGTAACCAACGATCGAGATAGGAATGGTGATCAAAAAGGTATTGCGTTTTCCGATCTTTGTTGCGATCCAGGTGATCAAGGGGATGACAAAAAGAAAATTAGAGAGTGCCGTCACTGTACCAAACCAGCCCAGCAAGA
>Ga0206908_1120_pt1 | contig 14088 bp, 8 predicted proteins | sample Alteio_BWOrgHeat_78_FD_152979 | JGI IMG/M metagenome (GOLD analysis project Ga0206908, IMG submission 152979) | Enriched cells from forest soil in Barre Woods Harvard Forest LTER site, Petersham, Massachusetts, United States -... | ecosystem: Environmental > Terrestrial > Soil > Temperate forest > O... | reverse complement strand
GGACTTAAAGGCCATATACGTTTAGGAAGGGATAAACAAAATTATATTGCTACTACTTTAGGTAAAACACTAAATGAACTCAGAAAAGGAACCAATGAGGAAGCAAAAAAGTCACGTTATACTTATAGGGATGGCAGCATTTATCTTGAATATGATCAATCACCGCTTCCCTATTTAACCGGCCATTTTGTATTTGAATCTAATTTGAGAACTGATCCTGAGTCAGATCCCCCGGAATATGGTATTGTCAGTACCGTACCCAAATCAAAATTCACTCAAACTGATCCTAATGGTGAAATTATTCTAAATGATTTAATACAAAAAGGCGTTCTAGGATTAAATGCTTTGGGTCAAATCTATCTTATTAGGGTTAAAGGTCAATCTGTAATTAGGCCAACTCAGCTCAATGGATCAAATTTTAATGAAATTTGGGATATTTTACAGACTCCTCTTTTTTCCAAATGGATACGCTCCATAGAAGGAGAAACCGTCTGCTATGTTGAAAAGCCTGAAGGTATCGAGGAATTTATCCTTTCTCCTAATGCCGAAGGGACAATTAAAAAATCTGAGTTTATAAAAGCTGATCCTAATGGTTCAATTATTGTAGACGAGTTAATTAATCAGGGTGTATTAGAAGAAGATGGTGAAATTAAATATGTTCGCCTCAAACGTATGAATAGTCAATTCATCAAAAGACCACCTGAATTAGAACATCCCAATTATGATAAAATCTGGAATACACTACAGCAATTCCAATATGTTTATTTTGACAGTACCTTTACCCATTATTTTCAGAAACGTGGTGATAAAAAAGCTGTCAATGTCCTAATTCAGAATCCCAAATATATAGCTTAAATTTCTTTAGGAAAGTATTTATTACAAGCTTTGAGCTTTTCTATGGACTTTTCAAAAACGATTTTCGTTGGAAAAGGTTTTGGGATAATTTCTACATTCAAAGATTTTAACTTCTCTTCCACTTGTGGATCATCTAACCTGCTAAGAACGATAATTGGTAAATCTTTTGAAATCTCACGTACTTGGATAATGACTTCAACCCCACTTTTCCCAGGCATTTTAATATCAGTTAAAATTAAATCGATGCTTCCCTCTTTAATATGCTTCTCGGCTTCATAAGCATCTTTTGCCTCAAGCATTGAACAATTAATACGTTTGGTAAAATGATCGACTATTTGTTTACGAGTATGCTCTTCATCTTCAGTAACAAGGATTCTTGGGAGATCCATTATATTTTCTTCCTTTCCCTAGCAATCTTGGCAATTGCCAACCCCACTGTACCTTCTAAATTCTCTTCATCAATTGGCTTTCTAATAAATCCGTCTGCGCCTAGTTCCTTAGCTTTTTGTTTGTTTTCATCATTTGAAGCAATGGTAAGCATGATGACATGTGATTTTGGATCGAGCTGCTTAATCTGTTTTAAGACATCTAGGCCATTCATGTCAGCCATTTTTATGTCAAGAAGAACAAGGTCAGGATTTTCCTTTTGAAACAGTTTTATTCCTTCATTTCCTGAGTTTGCAATCAGAACTATTATTTTTCTTTTCTCAAGAAAGTTTTTAACATACACACACAAATGGTCATCGTCATCAATCAATAATAATCTAGCCATATTCTTCTTCCTTTACTTTTTCTACAAGATTGGCATGAATCTTTGTTAAAGTAACTCCTAAATCATCGCATCTTGCTGCCATCCGTTTCATTTCCTCAACGGAAAGTATTCCGGGCGGGTTTTTCTCCAACTTTTCACCCACAATGCCTTGAATACTTGAAATGCTATTCTTAAGTCCATCAGAAAGCATCATCCATAAAAATGGGTGAATCGTAATATTGTTTTCTTTCAAGAGTTCAATTTTCTTATCAACACTCAAATCAAGGAATGTGATTATATTAAGTTTCACTCAAAATCTCCCTGACGGCTTTGTATAAAGTATTGGTGATTTCCTGAACATTTATTGGTTTTGATAAAGATCCGCATGAACCTAATTCTTTACATTTTTCAAGAATATATTTGTCATCCACCATAGTCAGCATATAACATCTGCATGTGCGGATATTTTTCTTTATAAATTTAAGAACTTCAATACCATTTACAGCAGAGTCTCCAAGCTTGATATCCAACAATGCAATCTGAGGATGAAATCTTAATGCCAAATCTGTTGCTTCCTGAGCTGATATAGCTGTTTCGACTTTAAATCCTCTTTTGATGAGATGATTTTTTAAATAAACACAAATATCTGGCTCATCATCTAAAAGCATAAGTTTGTAACTATTACCGAAAGAAATTTCTGTTGTTCTATCAATTATCTTATATAGTTTATCCTTTTCATTAAAAAATATATCCTCAGCTAGTTTTGATAGCCCGCGTATATTCTCTATGTGTCCATGCGTAATTTTAATAATTTCGATTAACTGAGATTCATTAAGTTCTATTAGATTCTTCTTCCCAAGGTCTTCAATTGCTTTTATCGCCAGATTAGTTATTTGATCGTTAGGTGTCTTTATTAAATATAATTCATTATTAGTTCCGACACGCTCAATAATCAGGGGATTTACCAAATTGAGAAGGCCTGTAGCAGAAGCCATGTATTGCTTTACTCTCTCTAAATAGGATTTTGCATAGGCTATCGTTCTATCTAAATCAGATAATTTTACATGGTCGCCTTGGATCAAGAGTAAGAGGTCCTCATTAACGTCAAAGCCTCCCATTTTTAATTTAGTGTACTCCCCACCTATATCGTGCATCAAGTCTGAAAAACTGATCATAAATTTCCTCTTTAAACTAATTAAAGGCCTTTCTTTTTCTTTATTTCATCAAGAGGATCGAAAAACTGTTCCATTTTAGTAATAGGTTTTGTACAAAAGCAATGCGCCCCAAGCTTCAAAGATTCAGCCTTGTATTCGGCTTCATAGGCAGACATCATGACTATTTCAATTTCAGGAAATTTAGGCTTACACTGTTTTAAAACATCCATTCCACTGATACTATCAGCTAATGAAATGTCTAGGTAAACCATGTCAGGTTTTTCTTTTTCAATCAACTCAATAGCTTCTTTGCCTGTGGCAGTTTCCAGAACGGTATGCCCTCGTTTCTTCAACATGCGGGCAAATGGCTCTCGTGTGTCAATTTCATCCTCAACAATAAGAATTCTCATACTTAATTATCCTCCACTATTTTTTTGTTCTTCAGTTGCTAATGGTAAGGTAAAAATTATTCTAGTCCATTTTTTATATTCTGATTCTATCTTAAACGTACCACCATTAAATTTTACAAATTCTCGCATCATAGGAACTCCCATACCAGTACCCTTTTGATAACCCTTGGTTGTAAACCACATCACATTAACACCCTTGTCTTCTTCCAGGTGTTCAGGCAATATCCCTTTACCGTTGTCCTCCACTATAATCTCACACATCTTACCATTGGGATTAGCGTAGACGTTGACTCTAAAACTATCATTTCCATTTTCGATTTCTCCAACTTTAATGGCTTCCTTTTTTGAAGCAATTGCGTCATTGCTATTGTCAAACATATTGAGCAAAATATCCTCCAACATTGTAAAATTTGTCCACAACACAATCTCTTTTGTATTTTCCTGCATCAATGTGAAGTTCACATTTGTTCGTGCTAATTCGAGTAACCTCATTGCCCCTGTGATCGCGTCCTCCAATTTGACTATTTCAGGCTTGTCTTCTGTCTTTTTGGCGTATTTCTTAATCCCGTCACATATTTCTGCGCCTTTTCTAATATTATTAAAAATACGTTCCATTGCTTCATCGTATTCTTTTTTTATCTCATCAAATTGCTGTGTTGTTATCTTGGAGCTATCGACAGACCCAAATAAATCTTTTATCCCTAGCCCCTGGGAAGATATGGTATTTAACCTGTTACGGATTTGATGGGCAATCCCTGTACTCATGGCTCCCATCGTTTTTACTCTGCTTTCATGCGCTCTTTGAGTCCAGTCTTTACCAGTTTCTTCGTAAAAGATAGCATTTTCTATTGCTAAAGCGATTTGATTACCAACCACAGTCAGAACATCCAAAAATTCTCTTGAATGGATTTCTTTAACTCTTGTTTTCCCTAATACAACAAACGCAAGAACTATATCTTCCTTGATTGCTGGAATAATTAAGACTCCATTTAAACTTTGAAACAAATCTATGATAGATATCAATTCATCAGCTTTTTCCTTCTTCTCGGTATCAAGTTCATGTTTTAGTTCATCTAATGCCAAAGGCCCTTTTTTATCTAGTAGCCGACCCAATAACGGATGATCAAATTTGATTTTCACTTCTTCTTTGAATTCTGGATCAGATAATCTTAAAAGATATTCATTGTGGGACTGATCAAGCAAATAAACACCTGTAAAATCCAATCCTAAACTTCCTCCTAAACCATTTATAATCAACTTCAGTAGCTTTTGAAGTTGCCTGATAGAGCTTAATCCTATAGAAAACTTTATTAGTACACTTTGTATTCTTCTTGAATCTCGGAGAAGTTTATCTTCTGCTCGCTTTTGTAAAAAAATGTATATGGATGGTCCAAGCGTAGCTAACACCGCCATGATTCCAACTGGAACAAGCCATTTTCCCGTGCCAAACATTTTTAAACCAATCCATATAGGTATACCCAAAACTAATGAATAAACAAAAATAAATATTCCAAAACGTGAAACTGCCACCCTAACATCGAGAAGTTGATGCCTAAAGATGGCATAAGTAATTACAGCTCCATATATACAAACAAAAATTTGTCCATAAGGATAAACTGAGAAACCCCAAGCGGCAGGGGCAGTATTTAAACCTCCACCAAATCCAAAAAACATTGCAAGAATCAGATACTTAGCTTGAGTATTTCGTATTCCCTTTGAATGTTGAATATATTTATATAGTTCATAAAATGAAATCCCAACAACAACACTCCAAATAGAGAAAAAGAATGTATATAAGAAATTGGCATGAATATAAAATATTTGATTGAAAGAAAAATATACTTTTGGCCCAATAGTAATATTAGTAAAAATTGTTAAAAGTATAAAAATTGCAGATTCTATATAAAAAAAGCTTAAAAGATAATTGGATTTTAATTCACAGAAAATATAAACCACGTGATAATAAAATAAAGCAATTAAGACTATGCCAACAACAAACAATCTCCATCCCAAATATGCTGTTTCAGAATTATTTGTAGAACCGATAACAAACATACTGAAGCCCCAAAAGGATATCGAATAATTTACGAATGACCAAACCCTATGGAGCTTGCTTTTCCCTAAAGTTGAAATTAGCAAAGCAAGGCATAAATTTATAAAACCAATTGATAGCCCCGCTATGGAGAAATAGTTATACATGTTTAGCCAAACCTTCGATTATTTGAGTTGGGATGGCGCATATAGAAGGCACAAAAAACTCGTTACGCTCTACCCAAACCATAGATTGCTGTGCGACAGCTAATTTATTTCCGTTACTCAAATATATTTCATATTTGAATGTTACTCCATTTGTATATAATCTTTCTAAATACATTTTTACGTTTATTAAATCAAAGGGCATAGCCTCATTTAAGTGGTCAATCTTGAATCTTCTACAAAAAAATTCGTTACTTATAACTTCGTTAGATGTATATAATTCAGGCCACAATTTATAAAAATAAGAATCAGTAGTTCTTGAAATCCATATTGGATAATTTGCAAAATAGATATTTCCGACTAAATTTGACTCTTCCATAGTGGTAGGAATCTTCATTTCCGATAATAAAAACTTCTTTAATTCATAATTCTTTAAAAGTTCCCCTTGTCCAAATTCTTCTTTGGGATAAAATTCTTTAGGAAATTCTTGTTCAATTGAACTTCCAGACTTTGGTTCCATTTTTTGCATAATATCTTTAAGAAATAAAGGTAATCTATTTACCCTTGCTTTACCATGACCTAATACTTTAACCCAAGATATTCTTTGCGAAGCTAATGCAACCAAATCCTTATTACCATCATCTGAATGTTTCCAAAATTCAAGATGGAGGTCGTAAACATTGTCATTTATTTTATTACCCAACCAAACCTTACTTTCAACAATATCACCACCTCTTACTTCACCCTTAATATCTAACTTTAGGTTATTTGTTGCAATTCCCCACTCTTTAGTCTCAACAACATCAGCTAACTGTTTTAAAATTGATAACAAAGAAAATTCTCGAATTTCACCTATCCATTCACAATAACTACTAAAATTTACACGTCTACTTGTAGATTTACTGTATTTAAAAACGACAGGAAATTTCTTGCTTGTAGTCAACTTGCCTTGAGGACCTGTATATTCCGCATTAAAACCAAAATATTTATCACCAAAACCGAATTGTTGATTTATTGACGGTTCTGGAAACAATTTGTAATCTTTCATTAAGAAGCTTAACAACCTTTCATAGCCTCGGGATAGCTGTATTACAAGATTGACAAAAAAATGATCTCCATTCTTTAGAATATAATAATTTTTGTCTATAAATTTCTCAATTTGAAAATCATTCTTATCATTCAAACCTGCTTTAATTGAAACTTCCCCACTTGCCCAAATAGCCGTCGCAATATAATTTAATTGTTCTCCATCCAAATCCTTAATGAGTTCAAACTTTCTATTGCCCAAAAGGGTTCTCCATTCTTCTCTTGTCTTCAATTGAATGGTCTGCAAATCAATTGCTTGATTTTCCACGCCAACAGAACAAACTACTATACTTCCTTCGTGTGAAAGGGATATTTTAGGTCCAACACTTAGATTACCTAAAATTTGCGGACTTCCATCGCTCTTCCATGTAATCTCAAATTTCTTAATTGAATGGTTTTCTGATTTTAAAAAACCCTTCACGGATTCTTCAATAAAGGATAACTCTGCTTTGTGCCTTACCTGTTTGTTCATGTCGCGAAGTCCTGCAATGTAGGCTATTGAGAGAGATGGCATTTTTATACCAATCTCCCTGCTATATTTTGCAGCGAGATTATTTAAAATTGACTGGTCTCTTTTAATAGGATTCACTAAATCATTAGCGGAGGGATTATCAATGATAGTGTCCAAAATCTTTAATCTGCAATTCTTTATTCTTACCGAGCATCCATCCTTAACTACCTCAGCATCTCCCTTATAATAGTCACCGTCGATTTTCTTAATTTTTGACTCTACAATAAGATTTATTATTTTCCCTTTAATAGGAATTAATTCAATTTCTTCAATATCTCGGGGCAATGATATATCCTGGGGAATAATCAACTGCATTGATTGAAGCATAGTATCAATGAAAAATGGCTCACCAGTTAGAAAACGGTTATTAAATTTTTTCCCATCTTTTAAAAAGGCATCTGTTGACTGGTTATAAATGGATGTAAAAAGACATTTTCCTTCCTTCTTTTTGTCATCATAGGTTAGCTCATAGATTTTTTTGATACCCTGGAACATTTTTCCTTGGAACAGAATCGGTCCATAAATATCGGTCTGTGCATCTAAATCTATAACTTCTTTGGTTCTTTTTTCTAACAAATGATCAGCTTTTTCTATTTTTAATCTTGCATCCAATTCAAAAATAGCAGAGAAATGAGGGTTTTGATAACCTGTTTCTTGGGAGTAAATTTCTATTTTGACTTCCTTACCGGATTCAAGTACTACTGCATGAATTTCAATGGTAGTACCTGAATCTTGGGGCACTGAAATAGGTCTCTCAAGGTTGATGTCACGGGCTTTAATATACTCAAATTCATTTATACCTAAAACGCAAGCAACCGCCTGGGCCATAGCTTCAAAGCCAAAGACAAATGGGAATAATAAAGAACCTTTCCAATTATGATCTAAAAGATATGGGTCGTCTTTGACATTAAGTTGAGCTTGAGCAATCAATTCAACACTAGGAATGAAATATTCAATCTTTTCAATATATCGAAGATGATTTGGTTTAATGGTAGGTGTTTTCCAAGTATCAAGCCCAGCAAGGCGAGCAGCTACAATCACCTGCTGTACACCTGGGTCATTGCTTGTAAGCTGTAGAAATCTTTTTACACCTTCTTGAACAGGGATGGCTCCGATTCCTTTATTAGCAAGGAGTTTGACACTGCCCAGCTTGGCCCCCATTCCTACCTCATCCCAAACGCTGTAGGCAATAGATGCAACTTCTGTCTTTGGGTACTGAGCCTTGTATTGGTGCAGGTAAAGGTTAAGTACTTCGTTGGCTAGACCATACCAACCGCTTCCATCCATACCTGTAACACCGATGATTGAAGTGATTGCCGCAATGAGTTTAGGCGGCGATATAGCCTTACAGACATTGACTGCACCAAGCACTTTGGGCAATGATTCGCTTAACGCTTCCGTGATGCTGACTTGCTTTATTCGTTTGAGACTGTTTAAACCAGCCCCATGAATAAATCCAGTAACCTTACCTTCTTTCTGCTCAATCTCTTTAATAACCTGAATCACATTCTTTTCATCTGTAACATCACACCGATAATAAGTGGCCTTTAAATGTTCCTTTTCAAACATCTTGATGGTTTGGGTGATTTCGTTATCTTCACCCTTCTTAGGCAATGGCGAACGCCCCACCAAGATCATTTTCGCTTTTGTTGTTCTGGCAAATTCTAAAGCACACTGAGCAGTAATCCCCTTTGCGCCCCCTGTCACTAAAACGACATCTTTTATCGACCAAGAAATATGGCGTTTCTTATATTGAGCAGGCTTGGAGTTTGCGTAAACAACGATATTTCTCTTTAGCTTTTCATCATATCCGACAACATTGAATCGTTCATAAGTTTGAAGCTCATCCATAACCTTCTGTATGACTGCTTCATCTGAGGCTTGATTATTAAAATCAATGACCCGGACCTTTAAATCAGACCTCTCAAGATATAGCGTAGATGCCAAGGATTTAGCGGATGCACTAGCAATATCTTTCAGGTTTCCATTCTCCCCAAAATTGCCGCCACCAAACTGAACAAATAAAACAAACGCATCTTTTTCTATGTGATTGGAAGTCGCCAGCCCGACAATTCTATTCAACCGTTTAATAATATCTTTGAGGGATTCGTGATTTAATTCTCCACTCCTTATGTCTCTGGGGAGAATACTGATAAGACAATCAATGCTTCCGTTTTGGGGCTTCGATGTAGCTTCCTCATAGCTTATCTGCCTGACTTTGATCTTCCCTTTATTAAAATGGTCTTTGATAATATCTGCTATAGAAGTATCGGCTTTATCTGACAATATTAAAATGCTTTTTAAACTATGTAGCTGATTGACATTTCGGGTGGCGATCTCCTGCGGAATCAATTCTTGGATAAAATTTCTGACCCACGGTTTATTTTGGTATCTCTTAAGAATATCTGAAGTAGTTTCTTTTTCGCCAGATTTTCCCTTTTCCTCTACAAGTTTTTCTAGTTGGTCTCGAATCTGGCTTAGTGTATTATTTGAAATCTTAGAGGGATCAATTTGTCCAGCTATACCCAATGCCAGGAGCGCTTGACCTATGAGTTCAGCCGCTTTAATAGAGTCCAAATTAAGGTCATCAAGTAATCTTAAATTTAACGACAAAGATGATCTTTCAAACCCTGTTATTTTATGTGTTAAATCAATAAGCAAATCGGAAATATTATCCTTACCATCAATGGAAGGTAAACCGCCGGGAATAACTTCTTCGATCTGTTGGGCTTCCTCTTCAATTCTGGAAGCTGTGAAGGTATCAGACTTGAGAATTTGATTGCCAAGTCGCAAAGGACGCTCACATTGATTCTCAATAAATTTCTTTCTCGACGCAGGAACAAATACCTTAATAGATCTATTCTTATAAAGCTCTTCCCATTTAATCGGTACATTTCGGGCAAAAAGCTCGGCTAATATAACATTGAGATCACGGTCATTTTGAGCAGTCGATTCAATGGGTAAACACAAAGGTCCATGACCTTTATTGATCGCTTTAACCAAATCTGTCAATACGCGCCCTGGCCCTACTTCAATTATAATGTCACAATCTTGAGAGATCGTTTCGACTGTACCTACAAAATTTACCTGTGATATGACCTGCTTTGAAAAATATTCCTTAATATTTAATTTAGATTTAATAGGTTGCGCATCCATCCCTGAATAGACCTTTACGCCATTGAGCTTAAAGGCCTCTGGAAGAACCTTGCTGGATTTTATTTTATCTGACGCTGATTTCATTAATGAAGAATGAAAAGCATTAGAGACATTTAGGCGGCGGACAACCACATCTTCTTTTTGTGCGAGTTCAATGACCTTTTCGATTTCTTTATTTCCACCTGATACAATCATCTGTTGTGGACTATTAATATTCGCAAGAATAATATTTCCTGAAATCTTACTGATATATTCTTCTGTTTTCTGTCTTGAACAAGAAAGGCTTACCATACCTCCAGCCTTATGGCCACGGGATGATGCCATAAGCCGACCGCGCAGTTCAGCAAACTTAATCAGGGTCTCTTTACTATAGGCTCCAGCCTTATAAAAGGCTGTAAGCTCCCCTAAGCTATGTCCCGCGACTAAATCAGGCTCAATACCAAGCTTTGTTAAAAACTCCGTCCAGATCAGTGATGATAATGTGATAGCTGGTTGGGTTATTCTGGTATCAGCTAATTGTGCTTCAAACTCTTGCTGTTCTTCCTTTATGAAGTATTTATCTGTTTCTTTGTAAATATTTTCATAAAGCGGTAATTTTGACAATCCGAATAAATCTTGCGCCCATTTATAACGCTCAACCAATGCGCGGGTCATATTTAATCGCTGAGATCCCTGTCCCGGATACAAAAATCCTATACGAACCCCTTTTACATGATTACCCAAAATAATATGGGTGCTGATATCATTAGCTTTTATCGTATAAATCTGTCCTTCTTCAATTTGGACAGAAGCTATTTCCTTTTCAAGCAATAAAAGCGCATCATAGAGATGTTCCGGGGAATCAGTGACGATGGATACTTTAATAGGAAGACGAGGTTTGATTTTCTTATTAAGAAGAGCGGCCAAATCTGTCATTTCCGCTACACTGATATTACGAAGGTCTTCTTTGAACTTTGCTATGACTTTCTTAAGGTGAACAATGGAACGAGAAGTAAAAACGAAAATCTCAGTTTGTTGCTGACTGACAAATAAGGCCCGACCATCAATTTTAGGCTTCAAATCTTCTTTAGGGGGATCTTTGGATTCGATAGTAACGTGGGAATTGATGCCACCAAATCCTGCTGAAGATATTCCCGCTCTTATAATTTTCTTTTGCTCAAGTATCCTGCCTTGAATTAATGGGTATAGATGTTTAGCTTTATCTCTGAATGCTTCATTCGGAACGATACAACTAGCTGTAGGAGGTAGTATCCGTTGATTAACTGCCAGAACTGCCTTGATAAAACCACCTATGCCTGCCGCTGCTTTGGTGTGGCCAACAACAGATTTAAAAGAAGTAATTCCACAAACTCGACCATCATTTTTATTTCTTAATGTTTGTTCAATAGAAGTTCCGATGCCTTCAAGTTCAACTTTATCACCCCTCGGTGTTCCTGTCCCATGTCCTTCTATAAAATCCATATCGGCTATTTTGTATGGCAGATTCTTATATGCCCTACCAATAGCAAACGACTGCCCGCTAGGGGAAGGGTCCATGATTCCACCACGGCCATCAGAGGAGATACCCCATCCTTTAATAACAGCGTAAATATAATTCTTGTCTTTGATAGCATCTTCCAAACGTTTCAAAAGAACAAATCCACAGCCCTCACCAGGCAAAAACCCACTGGCACCTTGATCATAAACAGTCATCTTATTTCTCGTCAAAGCTTCTGGTTTGGCAAATCCCACCAATTCAAAAGGATCAAGGCTGATATCTACCCCACCTGCTAATGCTAGATCCATATTTCTTAATTTTAAGGCATCACAAGCAGTCGCAACCGACAATAATGAAGACGAGCAAGCCCCATCAACGATATAACCGCCACCTTTAAGATTTAGGTAATTGCAAACCCGACCAGCTATGGTATTAGCAAGGCCTCCTGCAAGGGAGTCTTCAGTAAATGGATGAAATGGTGATTTATAAACTTTTTCCATTTCCACTACAATACGATGACGTTCATCCTCTTCCTTCCCAAAATGTTTAAGCGTGGCATCAACAACACCCTGCACATAAGGCCACCGCAAACGCAAAGTTTGGGAACGCGTTTGTTCTCCTGTCAGAGTATTTCCAACAATGCAGCCAGTATTTTGAATTGGTATATCGGCAATCTTGTAGCCAGCATCTTCAAAAGTTTTTAAGGCAATATCCAATGCCAACCACTGAGCTATATCAGTCGATTCATACGTCTTTTTAGGGATGCGAAGTTTTCCCCAATCAAATTGATAATTCTCGATGAATGCAGCTTTAGTTAGATAGGTTTTATCCGGGGCTTTGGGATCAGGATCATAATATTTACTTAAAGGAAGTCTTTGGTCGAGCATTCGCCTGAATTGGACTCGGCGAGCCAAGATATTTTCCCAAAGTTCTTTTGTATTGGAAGCTCCTGGATAATAACAGGCGACACCTATGACAGCTATATCAGAGGTGGGTGATGCAGAATTATTATAAGATGTAAAGGCTTCATGTTTTTCTAAGAATTCTTCTACAATTTTTCGATAAGGTCCGGTAATCCTTCCTGCACTTTTCCATTTATGATATGTAGTAAAATGAGCCCCGATTTCCTTGCAAAGATCGGCAATGGAGACTTTATTTGCTTTCTTAAAGGCTTTCAGTCTCTTAAATAGTTGGGCGCTCATAATTTATCACCTTAGATATAGAAAAATCTATACTAAGCATAAATATAGCATTTTCTATAAAAGGTGTCAATTTATCTAGAAATAAAAACAGCGACCCTAAATATTTTAAGATCGCTGTTTTCTGGTAAAAAATTTTTAGAACTTATACGTCAATGTCACTGCCCCTACATTTACGAACTCCCTATACTTCCCATTTGTAAACGCCCCAAAAGAATTATCTTCGGTATTTACGACATCTCGTGATTCATAAAAGTCTGCAACATAGGCTAAGTCAACTGTTAATCGACTGGTGATGTCATAACCTATACCAAATGTGACTGCATTAGAGTCACTGTCAGGGAACTCAGTATTAAGTGTTGCCTCTGGTATAGGTGTTTGATGATGCTCATAACCAGTGCGTAATCTTAATTTATCCGTCACTGCGTATTGCACACCCACAGATTCAGACCACACAGATGTCCAATCTCTTGATTGAGGACCTGGTAAATTGCTTGCCTGAGCACTGGTCAAATTTGGATAATAGGTTGTCTGATTTTTATATTGTGACCAATCTGTCCACTCAAGGTCAAAATTTATGGTCCATTTATTCGTTGGTTTAAGATTGTATCCTAAAGTCACGCTCTGCGGCAATGTGAGCTTCTGTATTGCTTCTGTTGATACCGACGAACCGCCCAACACATTACCTAATCCACCACCCGTATACAGATTGCTAAAATATGCAGTGCCATCATAATTATGATGAATTGGACTTTTATAGTCTAAACCAAATTGATTCTGATCATTGAGTTTAAATAAGCCGCCTAAATCAAAACCCCACGCATTATCATTGGCTTTAAATAACGCATTTCCATTACCAGTAGGGGCTGCCCCCTGATTTATAGCTACGTCATGTTCAAAATGTGATTGATCATCAACCGCGCCAGCAGATAAAGCAAATTGATCATTTATTTTATATGCGGCAACTATTCTATAATCTTGATCCGAGATTGAATCTTTGATAGTCGAATATTGAGAAAAGCTATTTGCTTCCCAACTATTTCCCCCACCAAAATCTGTACTTTCCAAAAAGAATAAATTTCTTGCTTTTTGTTTCCCATTGATTTTGTTGAGGTTATAATGCGATTGTAACAATTGATACAGTTGGTACAATTGTAGCATTTGCTACAGTTTTATTTAACCCAAAATTATGGAGAAACTATGCCCTCATATCGTTACCAGTTGAGCACTGCATTGATAATTTGTACTTTAGTTTTTGTTAGTCAAAATACTTTTGCTAGTGATAACGGGGTA
>Ga0206908_1119_pt1 | contig 14174 bp, 11 predicted proteins | sample Alteio_BWOrgHeat_78_FD_152979 | JGI IMG/M metagenome (GOLD analysis project Ga0206908, IMG submission 152979) | Enriched cells from forest soil in Barre Woods Harvard Forest LTER site, Petersham, Massachusetts, United States -... | ecosystem: Environmental > Terrestrial > Soil > Temperate forest >... | reverse complement strand
CCAAGTCGCCCCTCACCCCAAAATCACAATCGCGTTGTACACCATATGCATCGCCACAGCCGGAGCCAGCCGCCCTGTCTTCTTGAACAGCATTGCGTTCGCTGCTCCCAGCATCGCCACCGGAACCCACGACAACGCCGGATGATAAATCGCGAAAAATGCCGCGCTGCCCAGCACCGCCTTCCACCCGCCCCATTCCCGGTCCAGTGCGCGAAACAGCAGTCCGCGGAACAGGTACTCCTCCGCGAACGGCGCAAACCCCACCGCCATAATCCCCAGCCACACCTTGAAGTCGCTCTGCGATGCCAGCTCCGTCTGCGACTTTCGCATCAGCTCCTGAACCGCCGGCATCAGCCGCACCACATGTTCATAAAGCAGGCCAAACAACCCCAGAGCCATCCCGCCCGCTGTGCCCGCCAGCACCGCCTTCACGTCTCCGCGCGTCGCCAGCCCATACCGCCGCAGAAACGGCTCGCATGCTTCAATCGATTCGCCATCCCCTAACCAGTTCCAGATGTCCTGCGGCCCCACGCCTCTCTCGCCCAGGAAATTCACCATGATCAACGCTATGAGGATCGCCGCAATCGCATACCCCAAAGCCATCGCCGCGCCAAGGTTCTGGCGTCCCATAATTAGCAGCATTGGAACCGACAGCGTCGCCGCCAGTTCCACCATCACGCTCACCGCAATCATTGCGTGCATCAGCGTCGGAGCCTTCGGCAACTCCTCTGACCACGGGTCGTACAAATACGGCAGCCGCGCCCTGAAGTTCTGCCACATCGCCGCGGCCGTAAGGTACGAGTACACAATGCCCACAATCGCCAGTTGCCACTGCGCCGTAATCACGCCAATCGCAAACGTCAGCATCCCCAGCGAGGCGGCCCAGTAGCGCCCCCTCGGAATCTTTTCCGTCTCGCCCGAAGAAGATGTGATCGTCACCAGCGTCACTGACTTTTCCGCCATGCTGCGCGAAAAGAAGTACCACCCCACCCCCACCAGCAAGATATTCCAAACCTGTGAGGGGAACACAAACACGTCGTACGCAAGTACGGTCGCCACCAGCCCGCACGAGATCATCGACCACAGCCACGCCTTTGCCTTCAGCAGGCTCTCCAGACCTCGCGGCCACGTCAGCGGAATCCACAGCGCCGTCCCCTCCGACTGCAGCGACTTCGGCCCCAGTATCCAAAGAAAATAGGTACCGAAAAAGATCCCCACGCCGCTCAGGTAGTTCCACGCGCTCTGCGCATGCTCCAGCAATCCGCGCAGGTTGAAGACCTGAAACCCGGCCACCGAAAGCGGAATAAGCAGACTCTGCACAATCGCGCTGCGGTCCCGCGAAAACCACAGAAACTCCTTCCGGTAGAGCGGCTCCCGACCAAACCGCACGCGTGTCTGCTTCTTCCCGGGCGAGCCGACCGCCGCGCTGAAGTTGCCACTCAATCCACGCCGCGCGCCCCACACGCTGAACCACACCGCGCAGCCGGTCACCAGCACCGCCGCAAACCAGCATGCCAGCAGGGCGGAGAGGAACGAGTTATTGCCACCCGGCCCCAGCCCCAGAAACAGCCCCAGCCACGGCCACCAGAACGCCGCCACCGGTTCCAGAAACTTCCCCGTCGCCGCAACAACTTTGGAAACGTAGAACGAGCCCAGCATGGCCAGCATCAGAGACGCATATCCGAACCAGCTCATCAGCCCCAGAATTGCCCCGCGCGAGCGCGGCGAGCAGCGCAGCACCACTGCAATCTCCAGCGCCTTGCCCGCGCATGCCGCCGCCACCGTAACCGGCACCCCGATCAGCAGGGTCGCCACCATACCCAGGCCCGCGTCGTAAGTAAAGGCGAACACGATCCCCACAAACAGCGGCGCGCCCCAATACATCGGGTTCGCGGCAATCGGCGATACCATCTCCGCAAAAAACACTGCTCCCGGCGGCACCGGATGGCTGAACAGCCACTCCCACATCGGGTGGCGCCGGCGCTGCACATCCAGTTCCACGCCTTCGCCCTGCAGGCTCAGCATCGCCACCCACCACAGCAACAGCAACGAGCCCACCATCGCCGGAAGCCCGCTGGTGACCCGCGCAAGCCCCGGTTGCGCGTCGTCTTCGGTAACAAAGGTCACGGTCCCGGTCCTATTCAGCTTCTCCTGGACCGCCCGCTGGGTTGCACCGTATTCCTCGCGTCCTTCAACCATGGGATCGCCGTTCCTTATGCGTTCGGCGTCTCTCAAGAATTCCGCACTGACGACCATCATTCCCGCGCGCTCGGCCTTCAGGCGCTGTGCGGCCTTCACGCCGGAGATGAGACATCCCGCCGCAAAGCCGTTCACCATAATCATGAAGAGAACCGCAAGAGCCGATGCGACCCCGCCCCAGTCCGTCGTCTTGCCCTTGCTACGCTGATTGAACAGTTCCTGCTGCCGGCGGGCACGCCCGTTCGAGCGCTTGCGCGACGCCTCAAGCAGAATGCGCACCGTTCGCCAGAAACCCGGTGGATTAACAGTCTCGATATCCATGCCCGCCTTATCCCTGAGCCGGGCGGGCCGTCAGCTCGAGAAACAGCTCTTCGAGATTCGCCTGGTTATACGCAGAAAGAAGCTCACCGATCGCCCCCTTCGCAACCAGCCTGCCCTCGTTGATGATCACCGCATGCGAGCACAACCGCGTCACGTGATCCATCAGGTGCGTGGAGAACAATACCGTCGTTCCCTGTCCCGCTGTTTCGAAAATCAGGTCGTAAAACAGCCGCGTCGATTCCACGTCGAGCCCGTTCGTCGGCTCGTCCAGAACCAGAAGCCGCGGACGGTGCACCATGGCCATCAGCAGTCCGAGCTTCTTCTTCATCCCGCGGGAGTACTCTTCGGCGTAGTTATCGATATCCGCCGCCAGGCGCAGCCGCACAATCAGGCCCGCCAGCCGCCTGTGCATCTCTTCCGGATCCAGGCCGTGCATCGCCGCACTCAACAGCAGGTGTTCGCGGCCCGAGAGATACGAGTAGAAAACCGGCTCATCGGGCAGGAACCCGATCAACCGTTTCACCGCGACGCGATCCTCGAACGCATCCAACGCCGCCACCAGCAGCCTTCCCTCGCTGGCTTTCAAAATGCCCATCATCAGGCGGAATAGCGTCGTCTTGCCCGCGCCGTTCGGGCCTAGCAGTCCGCATATCTGGCCCGCCGGCACGGCAAACGAAATGTCGCGCAGCGCCGTCTTCTCGCCAAAACTCTTGGTCACATTCTCGATGCGCACCAAGTCGTCAACCGCGGGAGTCACCTCTTCGCGTGAAGACTCTGCGGACGCAGGTTTACAGGATTGCTCGAATAAATCCATGAAGGGGATCAGCCTCGGATATGTGTTGAAGGATATTCCTGCGTACTATATCCCGAATCCTGCCGAGCACGCCAGAAGACGACCGCACCCCCACAGCTTTGTCATTCTGAGGAGCGCAGCGACGAAGAACCTGCTTCTGCTCTTGCCTTTCTGTCCGTCATTCCCGGAGGGAATCTGCTTTTGCTTCAATTTGTCCCGCCTTGATGACAACCACTCGCACTCGCCGTCTATGCCACAGACTCGTTCGCGGCGACTCCGAAATTCACAGCATCCGACGCGGCATTTGCCGCGGCTGAGGAGGCACGCATGTCCTCACCGATCGAAAGCTCTCTCTTCCAGCAACACACCGCCGCACACACCAATCCGTGGAGCGTCGGCACATCGGTCATGGTCAACGGCGGCATTCTCGCCTTGCTCCTCAGCATCGGGCTCGGACACAAACCGCCGCTCCCAATTCCCATCCGTCACATCAACCTTCGCGACTTCACAATCTTCGCCCCGCCTATCGCCACCCCCTCCAAAGGAGGCAATGGCGGCGGCAACAACGACCTCATCGCTCCCATCGAAGGCCGGACCCCGCCCGTCGATCGCTCCCCCCTCGTTCCTCCGCAGGTCCAGGTCCTCGACAAGCCGCTGCTCGCCATCAATCCCGCCATCGACGTCCCGCCCGATGTGAAGCTCCCCGACAACCCAACCCTACCCAACCTCGGCGTCTATCGTTCGTCCAACACCGTCATCCTGTCGAGCGGCCCTGGAGCGAAAGCCGGGATCGGTTCTGGCTCGGATGGCGGCGACGGCAACGGCAAGGGCAACACCGGTTGGGGCCCTGGCCAGGGTCCGGGCGTCTACACCCCCGGCGTCGGCGGCGTCAGCGCCCCGGTTCCCCTTGTCTCGCCTGAGGCCGAATTCTCTGACGAAGCCCGCCGCCAGAAGTACCAGGGCATCTGCATGATCTCTCTCATCGTCGACGCCCGCGGCAATCCGCAAAACCCGCGCGTCGTTCACCCCCTCGGAATGGGCCTCGATGAAAAAGCGCTTCAGGCCGTCCAGCTCTATCGCTTCAAACCCGCCATGAAAAACGGCCATCCCGTCCCCGTCGCCATCACCATCGCCGTCAACTTCCGCCTCTTCTGATCCAGGCACCGACGTGTCCCTCCCTCTGCGGCCTTAACCTACGCTTCGCGTACAATTTGGATAGCCCGCTCCGGGAGGAGTCACCCAGTTGATCATCATCGCAGCCAGTGTGCGCCTCGCCCTCAGTTCCATCGAGCGATTTGCCCCAGCCCTGGCCTTCGCGCCCCAGAACGGCTTCAAGCATCAATTGAAGACGCTGTTCACTGACCCGTTCGCCTCGGTGCACCACTCGTTCAACTGGTTTGACACGCTTCTCCTGCTGCCCTACTTCATCGTCATGATCGTGCTGGCGGCCTACGGCATCCACCGCTACACCATGTGCTATCAGTACTTCCGCTACCGGAAGAATTACAACCCCAATCCCACCAGTCACTTCGCCGATCTCCCGCGCGTCACAATCCAGCTCCCCATCTTTAACGAGCAGTTCGTGATCGACCGCCTCATCGAGGCCGTCTGCGCCATGGAGTACCCCAAGGACAAGCTCGAGATCCAGGTCCTCGACGACTCCACCGACGAGACCCAGGAAGTCGCCCGCGGCATCGTCGATCGCTACGCGGCCCTCGGCCACCCCATCGAGTACATTCACCGCACCAACCGCCACGGCTACAAGGCCGGAGCCCTCGATGCGGGCCTGAAGGTCGCCAAAGGCGAGTTCATCGCCATCTTCGACGCCGACTTCGTTCCGCCGCCTGACTGGCTTATGCGCGTCATCCACCACTTCGCCGAGCCGGGAATCGGTATGGTGCAGACTCGCTGGACGCACCTGAACCGCGACTACAGCATGCTCACCCAGATCGAAGCCATCCTTCTCGACGGACACTTCGTCCTCGAGCATGGCGCCCGCGCACGCACCGGCCAGTTCTTTAACTTCAATGGAACCGCGGGGATGTGGCGCCGGCCAGCCATCGACGACGCCGGCGGCTGGCAGCACGACACCCTCACCGAGGACACCGACCTCAGCTACCGATCGCAGATGGCCGGCTGGAAGTTCAAATATCTACCCGAGATCGAGTGCCCCGCTGAGCTGCCCATCGAGATGACCGCCTTCAAAACCCAGCAGGCGCGCTGGGCCAAGGGACTCATCCAGACCAGCATTAAAGTGCTGCCCATGATGTTCCGCTCCGACGTGCCGCGCAGGATCAAGATCGAATCGGTCTATCACCTCACCGCCAACATGAGCTATCCGCTCATGGTCATCATGACTGCCCTGCTCATCCCCAGCATGATCGTGCGCTTCTACCAGGGCTGGTTCCAGATGCTGTTGATTGACGTGCCTCTCTTCGCCGCGTCAAGTCTCTCTATTGCCGTGTTTTACCTGGCCAGCCAGCGGGTCCTGTTCCCCAGAACCTGGCCCCGGACGTTCCTCTATCTGCCCTTCCTGATGGCCCTCGGTATCGGCCTCACTGTCACCAACTCGAAAGCCGTGGTGGAAGCCCTTCTCGGCATCAAGAGCGCCTTCGCCCGCACCCCCAAGTACCGCGTCGCCAAGAAAGGCGAAAAGTCGCAGGCCGCCAAGTACCGCAAGCGCCTCGTCCTCGCCCCCTGGATCGAGCTCCTCGTCGGCACCTACTTCTTCCTCGCCATTATTTACTGCTTCTCTAATCACAACTACTTCACCGCGCCCTTCCTGATTCTGTTCGTCATTGGCTATTGGTACACGGGACTGATGTCCCTCCTCCAGGGCCGTTTCGAGCGCTGGCGTAGCGGAGCCAATGCGGAAGAGTCCAGCCCGAAGCCGTTCCCGGTTGGCGTATAGCTTCGCTCCTTTCCTGACGCCGTATCTATTACTATGAAAGGCTCAATGGCAAGTCCCATGTTGGGCCGCGTGTTGCCAGCCATGTTGGTGGCGACCGGAACGCTGACGTTGTGGCGCGCCTCCGCGCAAAAGCCGCCTGCGGCGCCTCCTGTGGCTGCCGGCGAAAAGGCTGATGGTCTATTCGTCGCGACCATACCCGCGCCCGGAGCGAAGGACGACTCAGGCAGGCCTGCCTCCGCCACCATGGATCCCGTGGCGTTTTTCGTTAATGGGCGGATACGAAGCTGTGACATGCTGAACCCGAAGGCGACTGATGATCCAATTCCCAAGCCGGTCTTCGATACTTTGAATCGGGTATATACTCCCGGCCACGAATACCCGTTCAGCTTTGCCGGCGCTCCTTGGGGAGCTACCAGAACCACCGGGTCTCTCATGGAAAGCGACCCACTTGACCATAGTGGCAGCTTCAGTTGGAAGGCTGAGCCAGCGACCCACATTCCCGAGAAAGGCCTGACCGGCACGATCTGGACTGGCGCCCCGCTCACCTATTCGCATCCTGCCGTGAGCGCGACCGCTTCTGCTGACGAACGCAATACCTTCCTGGAAGCGGCGTCCAAGGCGTATGCGGACCATCACTTCTCCGCAAAACCGAATTCGATCCACACAGGTACGATTGTGAAGCGGCAGCTCCGCGCAGGTCATTCAGCCCTGATCGCAAACACCATCGTCCAGTTGGCGGCCGATAAGCCGCGAACATACTACTCCTACCGCCTGTTTCTGGTAGTGGAGGAGACCAACGGAATCTACGCGACGGTGCTTGAGAGCTACCATCGGGTCACTGCATACGTCGATGCCGACGCTCCGCTGCCCAAACTGGGTGAGTTGGTTGATGAAGAAGCCCAGATTGATCGGGAGAAATTTGCGGATAACGTGCCTCTATTCAAAGGTGAGCCCGACGCGATCATAACCGAACACCAGTACTACGAAGACTGGAACTACTCTCTCTATCGATCCGTCGGCGGATCCTATCGCCCCATCTATACCGGCTGCGGGGGCGGCGTTTGACGGAGTTCCCTGAGTGAGATTGCGCACTCCGATTGACGGCCGGACCGCTCCATTACAATAAACAAAAGCGCCTGCCAGACCGGGGACTCGAATCCCGTTGTCTGCCAGGCGCGTCCAAGCATTATGCTCGAGAAAAACCTCTCTGAAGCGTTGACGTTCGACGACGTCCTCCTCGTTCCTGCCTATAGCGACGTCGTGCCGACGCAGGTGAGTACGCAAACCCAGCTCACCCGCGACATCACGCTGAACACGCCCTTGCTCTCCTCGGCCATGGATACGGTGACCGAATCGCGCATGGCGATTGCGATGGCGCAGCAGGGCGGCATCGGCATCGTGCACCGTAACCTCAACATCGAGCAGCAGGCAGGCGAGATCGACAAGGTGAAGCGCTCGGAGAGCGGCATGATTGTCGACCCCGTCACCATCGGTCCCGACCAGATGATTGGCGATGCGCTCGAGGTGATGCGGCGCTACAAGATCTCAGGCGTACCGGTGACGCAGGGCGGGAAGCTGGTGGGCATCCTCACCAATCGCGACTTGCGCTTCGAGACGCGCACCGATGTCCCGGTCGGCGCAGTCATGACCAGGGAGAACCTCATCACGGTTCCCGTGGGCACCACGCTGGAAGAGGCCGAGCTGATCCTGCACAAACATCGCGTGGAGAAGCTGCTCGTGGTCAACGAGGACTACGAGCTCAAAGGCCTGATCACCGTCAAGGACATCCAGAAGAAACTCAAATATCCCAACGCCAGCAAAGACGAAAAAGGGCGTCTGCGCGTCGGTGGTGCGATTGGCGCTACAGGCGATTATCTGGAACGCGCCGCTGAGCTGATAAAGATGCGCGTGGATGTTCTCGCCATCGATTCGGCACACGGCCACTCCTCACGCGTCCTCGAGGCAGTGCGCGATGTGAAGAAGCGGTTCCCCAACGTCGGCCTGCTTGCCGGCAACGTCGCCACCTATGAAGGCGCGAAAGCCCTGATCGACGCAGGAGCCGATGCGGTGAAAGTCGGCATCGGACCTGGCTCCATCTGCACAACCCGCATGGTCACCGGAGCCGGCATGCCGCAGATCACGGCCATCGCCGAAGCCTATCGCGCCGCAAGCGAGCACGGGATTCCTGTTATTGCCGACGGCGGTATCAAGTACTCCGGGGAGATCACCAAAGCGATCGCGGCCGGTGCCAGCAGCATTATGATCGGCTCGCTCTTTGCAGGCGTCGACGAGAGCCCGGGCGAAACGATCCTCTACCAGGGACGCAGCTTCAAAACCTATCGTGGCATGGGCTCGCTCTCAGCCATGAACCAGGGGTCGGGCGAACGGTACTTCCAAAGCGCCGACGACATGGCCTCCACCGAGACCGGCGAGGGTGTTGTTCAGCGCGAGCGCAACGGCCAGAATCGGCTCGCAAAGTTTGTGCCGGAAGGCATCGAAGGCCGCGTGCCCTATCGCGGACCCCTCGAAGCAATGGTGTACCAGCTGGTCGGCGGTCTTAAGTCTGGCATGGGTTATCTGGGTTGCGAGACGATCGCCGAGCTTCAGGAAAAGGCACAATTCGTGCGCATTTCGAATGCCGGCCTGCGCGAGAGCCATGTGCACGACGTGATCATCACCCGTGAGGCCCCCAACTACCATGTCGAATAGCGTGCGGGGCGCGCGCTACTGGATCAGGGTTTGGTGGCCTGTGGTATTCATGGGCGCGGTCATCGCGCTTGAGTCCACTGAGACCTTTGGAGCCGACAATACCAGCGGTCCGTTGCGCTTCGTCTATCAGGCCCTCTTCGGGCACGTCACGGACGCGCGTTGGGACGTGATTCACCCTTACATCAGGAAATGCGGGCACTTCATCGGCTATGGACTGGTGGGCCTTAGCTGGTTGCGCGCATGGCGGAAGACGCGCCCGAATCACTCATTCCTGAATCACGCCGTGCTCGCAATGATCGCCACCGCACTCGTCGCGAGTGCCGACGAGTTCCACCAGTCGTTCCTTCCCAATCGCACTTCGTCCCCCTGGGACGTTCTGATCGATTGTTCGGGAGCGCTGGCAATGATGCTGCTTGCGTATGCAGTCACGTCCATGCGACCGGAGCAGGCGGCCAAAGCGGCATAGAGACGCGGTTGCAGCGGCTACCTCAGCAGAGAGAACTCGTTTCCTCCCGGCTGCCCCAGACAGCCGGTGCGGAAACCCCCAGCTTGTGGCCGCGTGACTCTTGCGGCGAGCCTATTGCGGCGAAACTGTCAGCTTCTTGCGCGGCGCGGGCTGTGCGGTTGCCGTCGCCACCGGCCCGCTGTCAGGGTTCTGCGCGGCAGCAGCGGCAGCGGCTTCGTTGGCGGCCTGCATCGAGGCCAGTTCGGCCTTGCCGTATTTGGACGAGCTGATGTAGCCGTGGATGTGGTCCTTGCTGATGCCGTTGATGACGATCTCAACCGGCTGCGGGCTGTCTGGCGTGTAGAACATCGCCGGCTGGTACAGGTTGATGTGCTTCTGCGACAGGTTGCGGTCGTCGACGATCAGCTCGAGGTCGGCGTACTGGTGCTTGACGTTGGCCTTCTTCAGCCGGATGCCCAGCGGCCCTTTGTGCTGGAAATCCTTCGCTTTAGAGATATCGAACTCGGCGTAGTTTCGCTCGCCCTTCTTCTGGAGCAGGACCAGTTCTTCGTGTGTGTGGGCGATGGAGCCGGACAGTTCCGTGCGCGTGTTGACCAGGTCGCCCTGGGTGCCGGCCAGCGCCGTGCGCGTATCTTCAATGGCCTTGCCCTGGGCGTCAATCTGCGCCTGGAGCTTTTTGTAGCGGGAGTCCTGGTGGACGCCGGCGGCAGGCCGTGCGGATGACGCGTGAGCGGACCGTGCCGGCTGAGCCGTATCCGAGACCGGGGCCGAAGCAGGCGCGGGCGGGGTATCGGCGCGGGCCACCAGCATGTTGACCTTGCTGGTCAGGTCGCTCAGCTCCTTTTTGCTGTCGTGGAGCTGAGCTGTGGTCTGCTGGTTTTTGGCCGCGAGATCCTGGGCGGTGTTGTGCTCGTGGATGGCGTATCCGCCGAGCGATCCGCCGAGAACGACTGCGGCAGCGGTGAGAGCGATCTTTTTGGTGGCCAGCGAGGCCGGCGCGGCAGAGAACTCAAACATGTTGCCTCCGGGGGAGAACGAGGTAACGTTCTACTGCCCGGAGAGTGAGCACGTTGCGTGCCAGACGGCGAAATTCGCGGTAAGTCGCAGTGGGAGCGCGGGATCGGTAAGTTCGGTCGCTTGCCGGGCACAAGGAAAGAGGTTGCCTACCGGGCAAAAATTACCTGAAGGCCGCCGACGGTGCACCTCTGGGGCGACAGACTGCGGACCCGTAGCGCCGTGTATGACAGCGTCTCTGCTGTCAAGCTGAAATTTGCGCAACAACCATCTGAGGTGGTCGGGACGGGGTCAAGGGCGCCGTACTGTGGCGTTCATCTCGACCCTTGACGCCGTCCCGGCCACTGCCAGAATGGAGTCGGGAACGAATCTCAGAGTACTTTCTGAGATTCGTTCCTTAACTGGAAAAGACCGTTTGCCTGCGCGACGACGACCCTGGGCTCGCATGTTGTTTCTCAATCACCTTCGATGAAACGCTCAGGTTCCACCAGCCATGTATTCGGTCCGGTCGTGCCCCATGATTGCCGTTCAAACTCTGTCTCCAGGACAGAGGCGGGGTGTCCAATCAGTCTCTCGGCCCTTGGGCCACGACGCTACACGGACTGCCCCGCATGCGAACCGCGCTCCCTCACTTGTTGATAGTTCTGGCCGGAGCGCAACATCCAATACATCCTCACCGCCAGCTTGTGCGCAATCGCCAGCTTGGCCACGCCATGGTGCCTGCTCATCGACAGCCGCACATACTGCCGATGCCAGCTGGCATCCTGCCGCTGGGCGTGGATCGCGGCCTGCACCAGCAGCCACCGCACCATGCTGTTGCCCTGCTTGGAAACGTGCCCCAGGCGCCGCCTCTGGCCGCTCGACTCCTCCACCGGAATCAGCCCCAGGTAGCTGCCCACCTGCTTGCCCCGGGGGAACCGTCGCCAGTCCCCGAGAGTCAGCACGTAAGCCAGCGAAACCACCGGGCCCACTCCGGGATGGGTCATCAGCAGCGCCGCCGATGCGTTCTGTTCTGCGGCCACACGCACCGCCTCATCCAGCGCCAGCACCCGCCGCTCCAGCAGCTCCAGCACATCCAGCAGATCCTGCCGGCGCACCGCATACCAGCCCGCCAGCGGCAGCTCGGCTACAGCCTTGCGTCCCTTCCGGCCCCGGGCCGCCAGCATGCCCTCGTTCTTGGCCAAGGCATCCAGCTGGTTCTTGATCCGCGTCGCCATCCGCACCATGCGGCAGCGATGCAGCAACAGCTGCCGCAACTCATCCTCGGCCGCTGAAGGTTGCCACACCCGGGGAAACGTGCCCTTCACCAGCAGGTCCAGAATGTGCCGGGCGTCGCGCTTGTCGGTCTTCTGCCGGCGCACGCACGCTGCCCGGATCGCGGCCGCGTCCCCCAGCAGAAACTCATGCCCCAACTCCTCCAGCAGCCGTCGAAACCAGCGGAAGTTCCCCGTAGCTTCGGCCCCCACGCGCACCTGCTTACCGGCCAACCCGCGATAGAACCGCTCCGCCTCCTCCGGATGGCTCAACCGCCGCTCGCCATACTCCCCCGTCGCCTCATCCACAGACGCGATCTGCTGAAAACGGGGATGGAAATCACAGCCTATAATCACCATGCTCGGCTCCTTCTCCCGAGTCCCTGGTCGTCTTCGCAGCAATCAGTCTACTCAGCTGAAGGAGCCGACGCTGTCATGTAATCAGTCTCCTGACCGGCTGTTGCGCGGGTGTCCCCACCCGCGCTCTCTCACCACTCCTCGCGCCATTGCCCCTCGACAGTCATTCGTCACACGCCGCCATCCCAATCGAGCCGTAAAATCAACCCATGAGTTTTCCCGACATCCGCATGCGGCGCCTCCGCCGCAATGAATCGCTGCGCGCTCTGGTGCGTGAAACCACCCTCGAACCCGGCGACCTGATCTATCCCCTCTTCATCTGCCCCGGCGAGGGTGTCCGCAACGCCATCAGCTCCATGCCCGGCGTCTTCAACCTCTCCATCGACGAAGCCATCCGCGAAGCCGAAGAAGCTGCCGCGCTCGGCATCGGCGGCCTGCTGCTCTTCGGCCTGCCTGAATCGAAGGATGAGCAGGCCACCGGTGCCTGGGCCGACGACGGCATCGTGCAAAACGCGCTCCGCGCGATCAAGCGATCGAGCGCGTCCAAAAAGCTCGTCCTCATGGCCGACGCCTGCCTCTGCGAGTACACCAGCCACGGCCACTGCGGCGTGATCCATCAAACCAACGGCGAGTGGGACGTGGACAATGACCCCTCGCTCGAACTGCTCGCCAAAACCGCCGTCAGCCAGGCCCGCGCCGGCGCTGACGTCGTCGCCCCCAGCGACATGATGGATGGACGTGTCGCTGCCATCCGCAAAGGACTGGACGGAGCGGGATTTTCGAACACGCCCATCCTCAGCTACGCGTCGAAGTTCGCCTCCGCCTTCTACGGCCCGTTCCGCGAAGCCGCCGACTCCGCCCCCCAGTTCGGCGATCGCCGCAGCTACCAGATGGATGGCGCCAACGCCCGCGAAGCCATGCGCGAGATCGAACTCGATCTTGCCGAAGGCGCGGACATGATCCTGATGAAGCCCGCCATGCCCTACCTCGACATCGTGCGCGCCGCCCGCGACCGCTTCGACGTCCCCATGGGCGCCTACCAGGTCTCCGGCGAGTACTCCATGCTCCACGCCGCCTTCCAGCGCGGCTGGCTCGACCAAAACCGCACCATCCTCGAGTCCCTCGTAGGCATCCGCCGCGCCGGCGCCGACTTCATCGTCACCTACTTCGCCAAAGACGCGGCGAAGCTGCTGTAGCAAAAGGCCGTGGATGCCCGGTAATTGCTACGTCAGCATCGCCAACCCAGGATTGCCGCGTCCTTAATTTGCGGGTCCGGCAAAGAGAATGAGATTGCCATCCGGATCTCTCACCGCGAACGTCTTGGCCCCCCAGGGCTCCTTCCTCAGTGCCTGACTGAACGTCACCTCGGCGGCCTGATAGGCAAGGAAGAGTTGCTTGATCTCCTCCGCACTGCCCACCGTGATTGAGGCTGAAAGCAAGTCCTCCCGTTCCCGGATGTCTTCGGCAAAGAAAGACTCATCCATCCAACGCAGCGCAAGCCGGGCGTTGTCGCGGCTCACCTGTCCATAGAACGGCGGATCGCCATAGACAAAGTCGATGGTGAAGCCGAGCTTCGTGGTGAAGAAGTCGGTGGATGCTTTGATGTCGCGAACGTACAGGTGTGCGGCCACCGAGGTGAGAATTGGCTGAGAGTGCGGGTGCGTCTGGGACATGGCAGTGCAAGCTCCTGTTCTGAGCGCCGTCCATCCCTCGAAGCCCTCTTTGCGCGCGACAAGTTCCTGCGCGTCAGCCAGGCGGAAAGCTGCTGCCAGAATCTCCCGATCGGAGAGCTGACTGAACCGGGGCACGTGTTCCCGGATGATGGCAGCGACCGGGTAGTACCGTTCGCGGTGCCAACGGAGATAGAGCTTGGCCTGTTTCTTGAGGTTTTCGAGATTCGACATCGGCGCAATAAAAGATCAAGTTCTGTAGGTGGGCCATGCCCTTTCGACCTGCACCGATGCGCCCTACGCCGCAATCACAGATTGTCTTGCCCGGAATGATTTGTCAACGCAATCTCTCGCCCGACAATCCACCCCACCGCCTCTTGTATCGTGGTTCCCATGAGGCTGCGCCCCCAATTCGCGTGCGTCGTCGCCCTTGCGGCTCTGCTCTCTCCTTCCGGCCGCGCGCAAGTCGGCCCTCCCGACC
>Ga0206908_1117_pt2 | contig 14360 bp, 14 predicted proteins | sample Alteio_BWOrgHeat_78_FD_152979 | JGI IMG/M metagenome (GOLD analysis project Ga0206908, IMG submission 152979) | Enriched cells from forest soil in Barre Woods Harvard Forest LTER site, Petersham, Massachusetts, United States -... | ecosystem: Environmental > Terrestrial > Soil > Temperate forest >... | reverse complement strand
TTTACGTCGGCGTCGAACCGTTACCCGATGCAGAATAATGAAGCCGCCTGGGACGGGCACGACGGAACCGCCGGCGGCGTTGGCTTCGGTACCGCGCTAGCGGCGTTTGCGCGCGAGCGCGAGATCGATGCGGGCAAACTTGCGGAAGCTTCGGGGTTAAGCGAGAGTGACGTGGCCGAAGTTTTCTTTGGAACGCGCCGGATCGGTGTAAGTGCGCTGGCGGCATTTGTGCAGGTGCTGCGCACAAAGCCGATCGAGTTTTTGCAGAAAACGGAGATCCTCGGGCTCGCCGCCTATGCATCCGGGCTCGATCCGCTGTACTTTTTGCCCGAGGGCCAGATCCGCTACGACGCCCGGATCTACATGCGGGAGATCAACCCCCGGCACCAGGTTCCAGAAAACGACATGACGCGACGCAACCCGGTGCTCAAGGTGCTTCTCGAGGACGAAGTGCTCGATGCTCGCGGAAAAATCGAGGTGGAGCTTGCTTATCTGCTTCGGGCGGCTGCCCAACACACCGGCGGCATTCTTTAGGCTGCACAGGCGCCTTGAGGACGACGGGCGAATCCGCGCGGGATGCAAGGAGTTGAAGGTAAACGAATCGCGGCGCTTTTGAGCGACGGTTTTGAAGAAATTGAGCTGACCGAGCCCCGCAGGGCGCTCGAGGAGGCCGGTGCGGTAGTCACGATCGTCGGCTTGGACGAGCGTGCGCGCACGCGTATTCGTGGAAAGCGCGGGCTCGATGAAGGGCAAAGCTTGAAAGCCGAAGAGCTTGCCGCCGATTGTACCGCGGAAGATTTCGACGGCTTGCTCATCGCCGGCGGTTTTTCGCCCGATCAGCTGCGCATCGATGCGGATGTTTTGCGCCTCGTCGGAGAGTTCGATGCGGTGAAGAAACCAATCTTTTTCGTGGGCCACGGTGCGCAAGTGTTGATTTCCTCGAAACTCGTGCGCGGTCGGCAGATCACCGGCGCGCGCTCGATCGCCGACGATATTCGCAACGCAGGCGCACTCTATCGCGATCAGCCTGTTGTGCAAGATTCCAATTGGATCTCCACCCGCGGCACAGAAGATCTCGGCCAGTTCAATCGCTCCATCGTAGAAAAACTCGCCGTCTCCGCGCCAACACCCGCCGGATAAAAAAATTTTGCCGGGGTTGGCGAGATTTTAGGAAATTTGGGCACTAGTATGTTATGTGAAAGCAGAACGTGGTTTTAGCCTTGCCGAATTTCTTGTTGTAATCGGTGTCGTTGCGATACTTACGATCGGTATCGTAAGTATGACGCTCGCGCAGCATCCCAGCGAACTCGTTTCCGCAACACGCTCGTTCGATGCATCGTTTGCGGCGGCACGTGCGATTGCGGCGACGAGCGGAAACGGAGCAACGATCGTCGTTGCCCCGCGAATACCGGTAACCTCGCAAGGCAAACTGCAGTCGGGTTTTACGCTTACGGTGTATCGCGGCCGCCCAACCGCAGCGAATGCGGTAAGCACGACGACGGTAATGCCGATTGTTAGCGATATTGCTATAAAAGAGACGACGCTCGGCTCACCGCCCTTCGCAATTTTTCTTTCCAGCGCCGGACACGCGAGCGGCCTTGCATCGTATCCATCGTTCGATAGCAACGGCAACCCGATGTTTTCAGCCATCACGCAACAGCCGGCGTGCCCAAAAGGTTTATTGACGCTCACATTCACGAATGGCTTAGCTGCGCAAACGCGCACGCTACCGTGTCGTGTGCTTGCAATCGGAACGCCGCAGCCACCGCTTGCAACGTTGACGCCGGCGCCGATTGTGCTGACGCCAAGCGCGCTTGTGTTCGTAAAGCCTGGCGCACCCGCGCAAACGTTCGTAGCAACCGAGTGGGGATATACGGGCTGGTTTGCCGCGACGAATTTTACGTGTGGATCGAATATCGCTGTTTTTCCGCAAAGCAATCCCGCCCCGCCATATTCCTCGCCGTTTTCGAGCGCGGATGCGAACGCAACGCCGCATCCTCCGGCGAACGTACCATATTCCTACGCGAACTCTACAACGTCGATGGAAGATGCTCCAGCCGCATTTATGCTTTCACCGCAAAATGCCGGCACATGTAGCGTAACAATTGCAGTATGGCTGAATGGTTTGAGGAGTTTGTGGAGCAGCGGCGGGAGATCGTTTTTCCGACCGATACGAATAATCATGGCACATTGTTCGGCGGTAAAGCGCTTGCCATGATGGATATCGCGGCATCGATTTGCGCGCTGCGCGCGACACGTAAGCCTGTTGTTACTGCCTCAATCGATCGCACCGATTTCAAAGAACCGATCTACGTCGGCGAGTTCGCCGAAACAAATGCGCGCATCGTGAAAGTCGGCCGCACCTCCCTCACGCTCGAAGTAGAACTCTGGGCCGAAAACCCTCTCACCGGAGTCCGCCGCCTCTCCACCGTTGGCCGCATTATCATGGTCGCCGTCGACGCCGAAGGCAAACCCACACCAATCCGCGATACCGCCGAATAAAAAGAGGGTGCTCCCCCGAGGGCGATGCCCCGTAGGGCGAGTATGTACAGGGTATGGTTGAGCTTACACCGCAGCGCGTGACCGAGCTTAAGGAACGCGCTAACCTCGTGCGCCAGGGCATTATCCGCTCGCTACTGGCCGCCGGCTCCGGGCATTCCGCCGGGCCGCTCGATATGGCAGATGTTTTTACCGCGCTTTATGGGCAGATCATGCGGCACGATCCGCAAAACCCCGAATGGCCCGATCGCGACCGGCTCCTTCTTTCGTGCGGGCACATCACCCCGGTGCGCTACTCGGCGATGGCCTATTTCGGGTACTTCCCCGTCGAGGAGCTCCTTACGCTGCGTAAGTTCGGAACAAGGCTGCAAGGCCACCCCGAGCGCGTCACACTTCCCTCAGTTGAAACCACCTCCGGCCCGCTCGGCGAAGGGCTCGCGCAAGGCACTGGAATGGCGCTCGCGGCGAAACTCGATAAAAAAGATTGGCGCGTGTATGTCGTGACATCGGATGCCGAACATCAATGCGGCCTGCATTGGGAAGCGACGATGACCGCCGCGAAATTCAATCTCGATAATTTGATCTGCATTATCGATCGCAACTTCATTCAAATCGACGGCAGTACCGAAGACGTGATGCCGCTCGAACCGCTCGCCGATAAATACCGCTCGTTCAACTGGAATGTTTTCGAATGCGACGGTAACGATATCGTTGCATTTATCGAAACCGTTGAAAAAGCCAAAGCCACCAAAGGCAAACCGAGCGTTATCATTGCGAACACCGTTCCCGGCAAGGGCGTGAGCTACATGGAAGGCGATTACACCTGGCACGGTAAGCCGCCGAATAAAGAACAAGCCGATATCGCGCTCAAAGAACTCGAAGCCGAACGTGAAAGGATCCTCGCTCATGCCTGAGACGATAGTGAACGACGCAAACGCCCAGCATGAATTCGACGGCGAACCCTTGGAGAGCTACACGAATGGCGCTTCGGTGCAACAAGTTCCGACACGCAACGGCTTCGGCGAAGGTTTAATCGAAGCCGGAAACCGCAATAAAAATGTTCTCGCAATCTGCGCAGATCTCGCAGAATCAACCCGCATGGAAGGTTTCAAAAAAGCGCATCCCGATCAATATCTTGAAATCGGCGTCGCCGAACAAATGCTCGTCGCGATGGCCGGCGGCCTCGCAGCTGCTGGAAAAGTGCCGTGGATTGCATCGTATGCGATGTTCAACCCCGGCCGCTCGTGGGAACAAGTGCGCACGATCATGGCACTCAACGATACGAACGTGAAAATCGCAGGCGCGCACGCCGGCGTCTCCGTTGGCCCCGATGGTGCAACGCACCAAGCAATCGAAGATATCGCGATCATGCGTGTGATTCCGCATATGACCGTCGTCGTTCCGTGCGACAGCGTGCAGACGAAAAAAGCAACGATTGCGCTTTCCGAATATATCGGCCCCGTATACTTACGCTTCGGCCGTGAAAAATCACCGGTGATTACGAAAGAATCGCTACCGTTCGAAATCGGCAAAGCCCAAATTTTCCGCGAAGGCACAGATGTTGCAATCGTTGCATGCGGGATTCTCGTCTACAACGCTCTAATCGCCGCAGAGGAACTCGCGAAAGAAGACGGCATCCAGTGCCGCGTCGTTAACAACCACACGATCAAACCGATGGATGAAGCTGCGATCGTAGCTGCCGCAACCGATTGCGGCGCCGTGGTAACGGTTGAAGAACATCAAAAACACGCCGGTATGGGCTCACGCGTCGCCGAAATCCTCGCGCAACACAAACCCGTCCCAATCGAATTCATCGGCGTAGAAGATCGCTTCGGCCAATCCGGCGATCCCTACGAACTCATCGAATACTACGGCATGGGCAGCGCCTCAATAAAAGAAGCCGCCCGAAAAGCTTACGCCCGTAAAACCTAGGCTGGTTTTTGGCGAACGTTTGCCAACACATTGATTGCAAAAACGATAATGCCAAGGATGGCAACGATCGCGCCCGAGCTGATAATAGGAATCGCGCCCCGACCCGTAGGCGTGTAGAATAGATACAGCCCGACCACAAATACCGGCAATCCGATGTTATGCAGCCAGAAGTGCACGACCGCCAGTTTGTTATTGCCGGCTTGCGGATAGATCGTGTAAATAAGCCCGGCAAGCGCAAGCGTTGCCCATCCAAGTAGATTAATATGCGCATGCACATCGGCAAACTGGAACTGCTCTCGAATGCCAATGACCATTCCGAAGATGACGCCGATCACGAGATAGACCACCGCCACACGTAAAAATAAAGCTCCCATAAAGCCCCTTTCTCAAACGAGCTAGGGGCTCTATGCGACTTTAGTCTATCTGTTCCTGGTTTATTTTAGCGGCGCAGGCCGAGATCGGCGATGAGCTTGCGATAGCGCTCGAGATCGCTTTTCTGCAAATAGCTGAGTAAGCGTCGACGCTGGCCGACCTGTAAGAGCAGGCCGCGGCGGCTGTGGTGGTCTTTTTTGTGGATCTTGAGGTGCTCGGTGAGCTGATTGATCGATGAGGTCAAGATAGCGACCTGCACTTCAGCCGAACCGGTATCTTTGGCCGAACGGCCAAACTTGGCAGAAATCTCCGCCTTTATTTCTTTAGCTAATGGCACGAATAGAACTCCTCATTCAAGGATAGGCTCGCTTCGGGTACAGGGCAAAACCCCATCCCGGCGACCGCCGCATCATACTACAGGCAACGGCTGGGCGCAAGCGCCTGAGCCAGGGCTCTGGAGGCCTGCGCCCGAAGCCTGGGCGGTTAAACAAAACGATTAATAGCTAGAAAATAGGAGTTTTTGTGCCCGAATCCATTTCATTGGAGATCGGCGGGCGCACGATGGTGATTGAGACCGGCGAACTCGCCAAGCAGGCCAATGGGTCTGCGGTGGTTCGTTACGGGGATCAAAACGTCGTGCTCTGCGCCGTGACCGCCTCCGCCAAACCGCGCGAAGGTATTGATTTCTTTCCCTTAACCTGCGATTTCGAAGAGAAGATGTATGCTGCCGGTAAAATTCCGGGTGGCTTCATTAAGCGCGAAGGTCGCCCGAGCGAGCATGCGGTTTTAAGCTCGCGGCAGATCGATCGCCCGATTCGTCCGCTCTTCCCCGATGGTTTCCGTAACGACGTACAAATCGTTGCAACGCTGCTTTCGGTGGATCCGGAACTCGATGCCGATGTCGTCGGCGTCTGCGCTGCCGGTGCGGCGCTCGCGTTCAGCGATATTCCGTTTGAGAAAACCGTTGCCGCGGTTCGCGTCGGTCGCGATGAAAAAGGCAAATACATTATAAACCCCACGTTGCCGCAATACGAAACCGGCGGCATGGAAATCGTCGTTGCCGGCACGGCCGATGCGGTGATGATGGTTGAAGGTGGCGCAAACGAAATCAGCGAGGAAGTTCTGCTCGAAGCCGTCGAGTTCGCGCATGAGAACATTCGGGCGATTGTTGCCGCGATCGATAAGCTCTCGAAGAAAGTCGCCAAAAAGAAACGTGAGTTTCCGCTACTCAAAGTCGACAGCGATCTCAACAAGTGGGTTCGCAAGAACTTCGAAAAAGATGTCGCTAAAGCGATGCGTATCACCGAGAAGCAAGAACGCGAACGCGCCTTCGACGAATTGAAGCGCTCCGCCGCGATCGAACGCTGCGGTAAAAAAGACGACGACATTCTTGCATTGCTCGAAAATCCGGCAAATAAGGATTTCGAGAAAATCATTAAATCGATGGAAGAAGACGAGCTTCGCATCATGGTCGTCGATGAGGGCATTCGCCCAGACGGCCGTAAGCTCGATGAAATTCGCCCGATTTGGTGCAAAGTGCATTACGTGCCGCGCGTGCACGGTTCGGGTATTTTCACCCGCGGACAAACGCAAGTGTTCACCGCTGCAACGCTCGGTTCGATCAGCGATAAGCAACGCCTCGACGGTGTGGTAGCACTCGAAGACAAGCGCTACATGCACTACTACAACTTCCCGCCGTATTCGGTTGGCGAGACGCGCCCGATGCGCGGCCCAGGGCGGCGCGAAATCGGTCACGGATACCTTGCGGAGCGCGCACTCGTTCCGGTGTTGCCACCGCGTGAAGATTTCCCGTACACACTGCGCTTAATTTCCGAAGTGCTTGAATCGAACGGTTCATCCTCGATGGCATCGGTGTGCGGCAGCACGCTGGCATTGATGGATGCAGGCGTTCCGATTACCGGGCACGTTGCCGGTGTTGCGATGGGGCTCATCATTAAAGACGGCGAGTACGCGATTCTGAGCGATATTCAAGGCTTGGAAGATGCGCTCGGCGAGATGGATTTCAAAGTCGCAGGCACGAAAAAAGGCATCACCGCGGTGCAGATGGATATCAAAGTCAGCGGCATCACCACCGAGATCATGCGCGAAGCGATGGCGGAAGCGAAAAAAGGCCGCTTGTCGATCATCGATAAACTCGCAGCTACGATCGATAAACCGAATGAGGAACTTTCGAAATTTGCGCCACGAATGATCGTCGTGCAGATTCCGATCGGCAAAATCAAAGATGTGATCGGGCCGGGCGGCAAAATGATCAACAAGATCATCGAAGAAACCGGCGTCGAGAAAATTGATATCGAAGACGACGGCAAGGTCTTTATCACCGCGCTCGATGGCGAGTCGGGTGAAAAAGCCAAAGAGATCATTTCGATGATGACCAAAGAGATACGAGCGGGCGAGGTCTACAAAGGCACCGTCATGCGCATCATCCCGATCGGTGCATTCGTGCAGATTCTTCCCGGCAAAGAAGGGCTCGTGCACATCAGTCAGCTCGCGGCACAGCGCGTCGCGCAAGTTGAAGATGTCGTGAACGTCGGCGATGAGCTTGAAGTCAAAGTGATGGAAATCGATGGGCAAGGCCGCTTGAATCTCTCGCACAAAGCGCTACTTGCAGGCGCTTCAGGTGACGACGATCACAACGAACGCCGCGGTGGCGGCGGGCGCGGTGGTTTCGGCGGTCGCAGTCGCGACGGCGGCCCACCACGGGATCATGCTCCCCGCGATGGCGGTTTCCGCCCACGCGAAGAGCGCCCAGAAGAATCGCAGCCGCAAGTCGACGTCAGCGGATTACCACACCGCCCACGGCGACGCCGCCAACGCACCGACGAGTAAACCTCGGTCGAGAATAGCGAGAAAGAAGGGTTGCGCGAAAGCGCGGCTCTTTTTTTATCCTCGCGGAAAAAATGCAGGGTAGGCGCCTAATGGGATGATTTGCACTTCGAGCATGCCGAGTTCGGCGAGCGGCAACGAGTTCAGTGCGGCACGAGCGGCTGCTTCATCAGCGCATTCGAGGAGCATCACGGCACCCGGAATGTCTTGCCGCGCCCAGAGAGTCCGGACGATTCCATCCCGATAGAGTTCCCGCACACGCTCCCGCTCAGCCTCAATATGCTCAGCAAACTGCGCGTCGCTAAAATCCTCAGTCCGCCGCCGAGAAATCGAAATAAACTGCATCCCCAGCCTTTGGAATCCACTTTCTAACGCTCCTGCACATCAACTCGCAAGAGCTCCTGCACCGATTTGTCATCCTGAGGAGCCGCGCAGCGGCGTCTCGAAGGACGGCCATATGCCGTTTGACTCCCTGAGCGCGTTTCTCGATGCCCTTCGTAAGAAGGGCGAACTGCAAGTTATCGACGCAGCCGTGGATCCAAAACTGGAGATCGCTGAAATCACCGACCGAGTAGTCAAAGCAGGCGGCCCCGCGTTACTTTTTACCAACGTTCACGGATCGCAGTTTCCGGTTGTCACAAATGTTTTTGGCACACAAGCTCGTACGGCGATGGCTTTTGATGCCGCAAATCTCAACGAGGTAGCCGATCGCCTGCGCAAGCTGTTCGATATTTCGGCGCTTATGCCAAGCGAAGATACGAAATCCATTCTCCCGTTCGGTGGTGCGCTTAAATCGCTCGGTTCGCTTGCACCACTCGCCAATGCGATCCCGCAAACGGTGAACAGCGGTAGTTGCCAGGATGTCGTCATTGAAAATCCCGATCTTTCAAAACTTCCCGTGCTAACGACATGGCCGCTCGATGGTGGCCCGTTCATTACGTTGCCGCTCGTAGTAACGCGCGATCCGCGTAACCGGCGACTGAACATCGGGATGTATCGCATGCAAGTCTACAACGAACGGGAAACCGGAATGCACTGGCAGCGCCACAAGCAAGGGCGCGCACATGCAGATGCATGGGGCGATAAAATTCCCGTTGCAGTGGCGATTGGTGCCGATCCTACTATTACCTACGCAGCGACCGCGCCGTTGCCGCCGATCGTCGATGAGTATGCATTTGCCGGGCTTTTGCGCGGAAAACCGGTGAAACTCGTGCGCTGCAAAACCGTCGATTTGAAAGTGCCGGCGGATGCGGAATTCGTGCTCGAGGGATACGTTGATAATACCGATCTTCGCACCGAGGGGCCATTCGGCGACCACACCGGCGTGTATAGTTTAGCGGATCTGTATCCCACGTTTCACGTGCAGTGCATCACGCACCGTAAGAATCCCGTTTATGCGGCAACGCTTGTTGGGAAGCCGCCGATGGAAGATGCGTGGCTTGGCAAGGCAACGGAACGCATTTTCTTGCCGTTACTGCAAATGGTTTTGCCCGAGGTTGTTGATATGAACCTGCCTGTCGAAGGTGGTTTCCATAATCTGGCAATCGTTTCAATTAAAAAGAAGTATCCCGGTCACGCGAAAAAAGTGATGAATGCGCTATGGGGGCTTGGGCACATGATGATGCTCACTCGCACGCTGGTTATCGTTGATGCCGATATCGACGTGCAGGATGTCCGTAGCGTAGCATGGTTCACGCTAAATAATCTGTCGCCCGAGAAAGACGTCGTTATGATGCCCGGGCCGGTTGACGACCTCGATCACGGCTCATACTCGGTTGCCTACGGCACGAAGATCGGCATCGATGCGACACGGAAAACCGCAGCCGAGGGATACACACGCGAATGGCCACCCGATATCGATATGGATACGACGACACGGCGCCTCGTCAACGAGCGCTGGAAAGAATATGGTATTGACCTTTCGGAAAAATCCGTGCATTCAGATAATTGGAGCGGACAAGGGCTCGACGCATTGGAGAAACTCTTAAAACAGTGACAAAGATCAAGCTTTTCTTGCAGGAAATTCGGGTTGAGCATACGTCGTTTGCTTTGCCGTTTGCGTACGTTGGGGCAGTGTTTGCGGCGCATTCCGTGGGATTGCGTACGGTGCTCGGGCAGCCGTTGTGGTTGGCGTTGATTTGGATTACGCTGGCGGTGCTGGGGGCTCGTACGGCGGCGATGGCCGCGAACCGGTATCTCGATCGGGATATCGATAAACGTAATCCTCGCACCGCGCGGCGCGCACTAGCCACCGGCGAACTCGAGCCATCCGTGATGCTGTGGGGGATTGCGATTGGATTGCTCTTGTTGCTCGTTGCAGCGTGGCAACTGAACCCCTTGTGTGTAAAACTTATGCCGCTCGCCGCTATCGGTGTGCTAATTTATCCATTGTGTAAACGATTCACATGGCTGACACATTTTGTCTTAGGCGTTGTCGATGCGCTCGCTCCGCTTGGCGCATTTATTGGGATTACCGGGACTATTTCCGTTGCGGCGGTATTGTTATTCGTTGCCGTTACCGTGTGGGTAGCTGGGTTCGATATTATTTATGCGTTGATGGATCTGCCGACCGATACGGAGCAAGGAATCTCTTCGCTTCCCGCCAGGTTCGGCGCATCGAGCGGGCGTTGGCTTCCGCTTGTTCTGCATAGCATCATGGTTGTAGCCCTCGCTGCAGCCGGATTACTCGTCCACGCTGGGATTTTCTATTATCTCGGCGTCGTTGTCGCAATCGTTCTCGTATTCTATGAGAATCATCTGTTCGATCGCACCGGGAACGTGTTCGTATTGAATGAACGCATTTTCTCAACAAACATGCGGTTTTCTTGGGGCTTTCTCCTCACGACGATTCTAGGATTCGTCATCAACAAATGAAGCGTTCCGGATTTCTCGCGGCGACCGCGGCAACGCTTGCATTTGGAATCGCGAAGCAGGCGCGTGCCCAGTTCGTAACTCCCGGAATTTCGCAAGAGTTTATGATCGCCGTCAATGCACCACTCTCCGGCCCACTGCAAAGCTATGGCCAGCAACTCGTCACCGGCGTGCAAGCCGCCTGCGATGAAAACAACCGTTACGCGGCACCCCTACAAGCGGTTTTCAACGTTCGCTCATTCGACGATCAAAACACACTCGCCGTCGCCACCACCAACGTGTCGCTCGCAGCGGCCGATCCTTCCGTGCTTGCTGTTGTCGGAAACCTCTCGAGTGATATTACCCTTAACGCACTCCCATTTTACGCAAACTCGGGATTGCCATTGCTTGTAGCTGCTTCTACCGATGACACTATTACCTCGCGTGGATACCGCAACGTTTTCCGCCTACCGACAAAAGATTCCACTGAGGGTGCACTGTTTGCCCGTACGATTTTGCCGATCGTAAAACCGAAACTCGCGCTTGCCGTCACGCAAGACAGCTCGTATGGAACCTCCGTTGCGCAAGCATTCGTGCAGCAAGCCGGGACGCAACGTTTTCATGCCGACGGTTATACGTTTCCAAGCGCCTCCCCAAATTACGAAGCCGCGGCTCGATCGGTACTCGATCGCTTACCGGACTATGTTTTTCTCTGCGGCAAAAGCGGGGATCTCGGCCCGCTAGCAATCGAATTACGAAAAGCCGGATACACCGGCGGCTTCGGTGCAAGCGATGGTTTCTACAACAAAGAAACCCTCGATACATTCGGAACCGCGTTGCAAGGCGCGACAGTTTCCTCATCGTTTGCCCCACTGAGCCGCGCCTCCAGTGATTTCCAAACACTCAGCGATTTCGAGCGTTACTATGGCGACATTACCGTTCTCTCGGCCTTCGCCTACGCCGCCGCGCAGATCGTCATTACCGCCACCCGCCAAGTCACCGCCACCTCACACACGGCGCTCCTCCAAGCGCTCCAACAGCCGAGCATGTCCTATACCACCCTCGCAGGGCCGTTCAGCTTCAGCTTCACCGGCGATCCGATCGATCCGAACCTTTATTTCTATTCAATAGATAAAGATGGATTCACGTACCAACGCCAGGCGCATCCCAGCGGCTTTGTTTTGTAAAGGCTCCGTAAAGCGGCTCTTCTCGCATGAATGAAATGTAGTAGGTGCCCCCTTGACAAGGGTGATACAGTGGCTTGTGCACCGAAGCACAAGCGAAATCGGAGCACAAACATCACTCTTTGACAGAAGGACAACAACGTGAAGACCCCTACGGACCCCAAACTCGAGATCCAGGAGAACGAGCAGCGTCCGCTGCTTCCGCTCTCCGCGATGATTTCGATCGCCCCGGCCGAGTCGTTCGGTGGGTGGGGACCGTGTATGGTGGGCTCACCAAGCGTCCGCACTAGCCTCAACTAAGGCCTTTTCTCCCTCCTCCAACGCTGCTGCGGCGACCCCGCAAAATAGCCGCAGCAGCCTCATAGCACCGCACCGCCGCCTAACACACCGGCGGTGCCTGTGGAAGGGGCCTGCATCTCTACGAGATGTACGGCTCCTTCGGTGCGACAGGTTCGAGAATACGATCCATCTCCGCAAAAATCTCCGGATCGACATGCGCATCGCCCGCTTTGACATTGTCGTCGACATGCTCGGGTTTTGTCGCACCGACAATTGTGCTCGTTACCGCAGGTTGACGTAAGCACCACGTAAGCGCGAGCTGCGACATCGAAAGCCCGGCTTTTTGCGCGAGTGGTTTTACGCGAGCTACAGCATCAAGTACCGGCTGCGTGAAATACTCTTCCATCATCTCAGCGTTTGCACTCGCGGCCCGCGTACCGGCGGGTGGATGTTGCGCATCGGTATATTTTCCGGTGAGAATACCCATCGCGAGCGGCGACCATACAACATTGCCAAGGCCATACGCTTCGCACGCAGGTAGTACGCGATCTTCGATACGGCGCCACAACGCGCTGTACTGCGGTTGATTGCTAATCGGCACCGCCCATCCACGCGCACGGCAAAGATTCACTGCGGAAATAATTTGATCGGCGTTCCATTCCGATGTTCCCCAATACAAAATATCGCCGCGACGAACAAGGTCGTTCATCATTTCACACGTTTCTTCAATCGACGTAGAAGGATCGTACCGGTGGCACTGATAGAGATCGATGTAGTCCACTTGTAAGCGCCGCAACGAATGATGAAGTTGATCGTGAATATGCTTGCGCGAAAGCCCGCGCTCGTTCACGGTATCGCCCATCGGGAAATACACTTTCGTTGCGAGCACGAGCGCTTCGCGGTGAAGTTCCTTGAGAATCGGCCCAAGCGTTTCTTCCGCGGCACCCCGTGCGTAAACGTTGGCAGTATCAATAAAATTGATCCCCTGCTCCCAACCCCGCAACACGCACTTACGCGTGGTATCCCGATCAACGGTATTCCCAAAAGTAAGCCAAGAGCCCAACCCAATAACCGAAAGCTTCAACCCCGAATGCCCCAAAGTCCGATAATGCATGCTCCAGATTTACCCGGCCAACTCAACTTGTCATCCTCGAGGATGGCGAGATTTCCCGAAATATGGGCACTATACGGTTTATGGACTACCGAAAGCAGGCTGGCTTCACGCTAGTTGAGATTCTCATAGCCGCGGCATGCGGCGTGTTGCTCCTTGCCGTACTGGTTTCGACCGCAAGATCGATGGCCGGCTGGAGCGATCGCGTTTCGCAACGCGCCGATGCCGAGGCCGAACTCGATCGCCTTACCGATCGGTGGTACGCCGATTCCGCCACCGCCTGGTCGGTATTCACGCCAGCAAACGATGTCTTCGGAAAACCGAATTCCGATGGCCACGAATTCGACATGGTCACCGAAGACGCACAACATCGCGCATCATACAAAGCCTATTATTACGACACAATGGGAAAACGCTTACTCGAATACACCTACGGCTCTCCAAGCGCAACGCCGATCGCCACCGGAGACGAAAGCGATAACCTCACCTCATTCACCGCCCAAACCTACGACGCAAGCTCACTACAAAACCCCACTTCACCAGCCTACGATCCCCTCTACACCACCGCAACAATAACCAACGCCGATGTCCCCCTCAATCTCGGAACCAACGCAATAGGCGGGAACCCCATCACTCAAATTTGTATCACCACGCAAAATCTAACCCGAACGGTTAAACTAGCGAGCGGAACAGCACCCAGTTCGGTAACCGTCGTCCTTACCTACACACCATCGCCATAATTTACGAAAGGTTACATACTCGGAGTGGGACTCGAACCCACACGATGTTGCCACCACTGACACCTGAAGCCAGCGCGTCTACCAATTCCGCCATCCGAGCACGGGCTAGGCCCGATTCTAGCAGACAGGGTTCGCCCCTTCCGGGGCCTCGCAACCGTGTAGCCGTAGCAAGGTTTTAGAGCATGCACCATGGCTACCCAGACCCCTATTTCCTATATTAACCCCGTCCCTGAACTCGATCCGTATTCCGAGGCCGTTACACGGGCTGCCGAGCATGTTAGCCCAGCGGTGGCGGCGATTGAGGCTCGGAGTGGGCAGCGTGGCGGGAATGGTTCGGGATTTGTCTTTACTCCGGATGGATTTGTTTTAACGAATAGTCACGTCGTGCATGGAGCGGATGAGGTAACCGTTGCGCTGCTCGACGGGCGTGAGTTGCCGGCGCGGATTATTGGCGATGATCCACATTCTGATATTGCGGTTTTGCGGGTTGACGCACCGAATTTGATTGCGGCGCAGTTGGGGGATTCTTCGAAACTCAAACCCGGG
>Ga0206908_1116_pt1 | contig 14573 bp, 9 predicted proteins | sample Alteio_BWOrgHeat_78_FD_152979 | JGI IMG/M metagenome (GOLD analysis project Ga0206908, IMG submission 152979) | Enriched cells from forest soil in Barre Woods Harvard Forest LTER site, Petersham, Massachusetts, United States -... | ecosystem: Environmental > Terrestrial > Soil > Temperate forest > O... | reverse complement strand
CGGGCGTGGCGGTGGGTTTGTCGAGCTCGCCGGCAATCTGCTGGAAGCTGGTGCGGAGATATTTGTGCGGATTCACCGGCACACTATGCACGCGCACTTCGTAGTGCAGGTGCGGACCGGTCGCGCGGCCGGTCTGGCCCACGTAGCCTATGACCTGTCCGCGGCTGACGTGTTCGCCGGGCACCACAGCGATGGAAGAGAGGTGGCCGTAAAGGGTCACGACATCGTGCCCGTGATTGATGGTGATTTCTTTGCCGTAGCCGGCGCCCATGGTGGCTCCGGTCACTTCGCCATCGCCGGCAGCACGCACCGGGGTGCCTTTGGGAGCGTCGATATCGATGCCGGGATGGAACGCGCCTTCGCCGTTGATGGGATCCTGGCGCGAGCCGAAGCTCGAAGCCACAAAGCCCTCGATGGGCCACATGGACGGCGCATCGGCGAGCTGGTTCCAGTCACCCGCGAAGCCGGAGGTCAGGCCGCCTTCAAGCGCGCGCGACACGCGGCCCGACATGGCCTGATTGCGCAGCGCAACAAACGTGTCGATGGAGGCCTTGACGTTCTGCGGACTAACGTCGTCATTCATCGCCAGGTTCTCAGGCGATGCAGTGGCTGCAGCGGCTTTGCCGGTTGCCGCGTGGGTTGCGACCAGGCGGTTCTGGCGCATTCCGTAGAGGGCCGTGACTTCGCTGGCCAGCGCGCCAAGGCTGGCAACCTGCACATCGCGATCGTGCACGGTCCTGGCCATCTGCTGGTAGTTTTTGCGAAGCTCTTCGCGCTCCTGGCGGACCTGGTTGAAACTCTCGGTCTTGAGCAGCATGCGCGTATAGGAACCGGCCAGCCCCACGATAGTGAAGGCGCCGATCAGCGCAGCAGCTACGAATCCGTAGGCATAGTGCAGGGGCAGGGGAACCTTGCGGACCCGTCCTTCTTCGTCCCTGGCTACGAACAGAATGTAATAGCGCTTGCGTAGCATTTCTCTGACTCCTTCAACCGTGAGGGACCTTTCACCTCTGCGGTCGACGTCGCAATTCGCCTTCACCACTTCGACAAAAAGCAAGTTCGGGGCCCATATCGGACCGTTCAAAAGCATACAAACGCGCAGGGGAGCGCTATGTATTTGGATCGTTCATAAGGTTATCAACCGGGTGGGAGATGGGTCAATGTATTCATGGGCTGACTCGTCGAATTATCAGGATTGGCGAAGAAACGGGGAATCTGACCCATTTCTCCTTTCTATTTTGATGCGTTCATCGGATTCGACGTGGGTTTGCTTGAATCCGGTTACATCGGCAACCTTTTATGCTTAACGGAATGACAGCAACCCGGAAAACTGAGAAGCACGGCGCCGAACTCGAACTGCTGCGGCAGATCCGCGGGCGGGTTCGCCGTTCCGCCGGCATAGCCCTGGGGATCGGGGATGACTGCGCGCTTTTGCGAGTGCGGCCGGACGAAGAGATTGCCGTCACCACGGATCTGAGCATCGACGGCCGGCACTTTCGCGTGGGCTGGCATCCGCCGGAGTCGGTCGGTTATCGCGCGCTGGCACGCGGATTGAGCGACCTGGCCGCGATGGGCGCGCGGCCGGTGGCGGCGTTCGTCTCTCTGGGGCTGCCGAAGGAGCTGGTGAAGACGGCGCGGGCGGGTGGATCGTGGGTGTCACGTTTCTACGATGGCCTGCTTGCACTCGCGGACGCGCACAAGACTCCGCTGGCGGGAGGCGATCTTGCGGAGTCTCCGCTGGCGCTGGCGGATATCGTTCTGGTTGGCGCGGTGCCGCGCGGCCGTGCGCTGCTTCGCTCGGGTGCGAAGCCGGGAGACGCGGTCTATGTCACCGGCGTGCTGGGCGGGGCCGCCGCAGGACTGGCTAAGCTCGCCGGCCTGGCAGAGACATCCACAGGAAAGAAGCAGGTTCGCATTCCGGATCGCTGGCGGGTGTTGCTCGAACCCCATCTCTATCCACAGCCACGGCTAAAACAGGGTGAGTTGCTCCGCCGCTACAAGATCGCCGCCGCGGCAATCGACCTGAGCGACGGCCTGTCTACTGACCTTGCGCACATCTGCGAGCAATCCGGAGTGGGCGCGGAGGTGGATGCGGCGGCGATCCCGTTGGGCGCTGGAGCGACGCTCGAGCAGGCTCTGCACGGCGGCGAGGACTATGAGCTGCTTTTTACCGCGCACCCGGGCAGGCGCGTTCCGCCGCGCATCGCGGGGGTTGCGGCCACGCGCATCGGACGGATCACGAAAGCGCGCCGGGGCAAGCCAGCGATTACGCTGCTGACCGCCGAGGGGCCGCGTCCGCTGGTGCGGCGGGGATGGGAACATTTCGGCTGAGAACACTTTGCCTTGCTGTGGCTGGAATTCGCAGCGCCCCTCCGGGGCTCCGGAGGTCTGTATAGGGCCATCTACCCAGGACTGGCGTCCTGGGCTATTTTCTTGTCGTCCCTCCGGGACTCCCGCGTGGGGCCGGTTGGTAGCGTGGTCTCCCGCCCTTGCGACAGAAAGAAGTCGCAAGGATGGGGCACGGATGGCTCGGTGGCTGGATGAGGATAGCCTCAAGAGCTAAAACCCCTTGATACGGGCTGTCAGCCGGGCTAACGAATGATTTCAAAAGGCTTGGCGCAATCGGATTTCTCTTGACAATCGACATTGATAGCGCTTTGCTGGTGGGGACTTCACGTATCCCTTCGCGCGGGGAGATGTCCCCTCCCGGCATGGGGAGCCGCAGGGAATGCGACCTGGCTGCGGTTCAGACCAAACCGACTAAACCCACCGATGTGCTGTGACAAGGAGCTGCCATGTCCGATCCGATGCAGACCCCGCCGACACCTCAAGCCCAGCCGGCCGGCTTGACTGAGAACTCCACATGCGGCCTCGCCTACCTGACGTTCATCCCGGCGGTCATCTTTCTGGCTACCGCGCCCTACAACCAGAGCCCCAAGGTGCGGTTCCACTGCTGGCAATCGATCTTTCTTTTCATCGCCGCGATCGTGGTGTCGCTGGTGCTGAACCTGTTCTCGCCGATCTTCGGGTTCTACCTGATCCACTTCGTTCTGGATCCGCTGGTTTCGCTGGGGTTCTTCCTGCTGTGGCTGCTGGTGATGATCAATGCGTTTCAGGGCAAGACCTTCAAGGTGCCCTTCGTGTCGGATCTGGCGGCGAAGCAGGCTGGAATGACGCTCTAAGACACAGGCCCCCGCGCCGCTGGATAACTAGCGGCGCTTTCCGCGGCCGAACTTGTTGCGCACCTTTGACGGGTTGCTGCGCGGCTCGTCGCGGCGCTGCTTCTTCGCCTTCTTCGGCGGCGGGGGCCTGCGCTTGCCTGTCAGCGGAATTCCTTCTTCCGCGATGGAGAATTGCAGGCGGCGCTCCTGCGCCAATATCCGATCCAGAATCACGTGCACGCGGTCGCCGGCACGGAACTTGCGGCCGAAGCGGTCGCCCACGATCTCGTGGGTGTTTTCGCGGAAGGTGTAGCGGTCGTCGCGCAGGGTGTCGATGGGGACGAGGCCTTCGACGAAGAGGTCGGTGAGTTCGACGAAGAGGCCGTATTTGGTGGGGTTGAGGACGAGGCCTTCGAACTCCTCGCCGACGCGGTCCTGCATGAAGCGGACCTTCTTCCACTCCATGAGTTCGCGTTCGGCCTCAGCGGCGCGGCGCTCGGTCTGGCTGGTCTCTTCGGCGATCTGGGCAAGTTCGGGTTCGGGGATGGGAGGTTCGATGGGAGTTGAGGCATCCCTCCCCGGTCCCCAAGTGCGAGGGACCGGGGGCACCCGGCTAAGGGTGATTCCGGCGAAGCCTTCGTGGGGATGCGTCCAGGGGGAATCGAGGCGGCCCTTCGTGATGGCGCCGTGGCCTTTCACGCCGGCGCGCAGCAGTGCTTTGGTGATGCGATGCACTATGAGGTCCGGGTAGCGCCGGATGGGTGAAGTGAAATGTGTGTAGGTGGGCGCGGCGAGGGCGAAGTGGCCTTCGTTCACCTCAGAGTAACGCGCCTGCTGCAGCGAGCGCAGCATCAGGTAACTGACGATGCGCTCTTCAGGCTTGCCTTCAATGCGCTTGGCCAGTCGCTGATACATCTTCGGCGTGACGGCGATGTCTTCAGCCACTTCATGCGTGCGCGCTGTGCGTCCGCTGCGCTGGGCGTCACGCCGGTCGCCGCGCGTCTGGATGCGCTTGACGGGGAGCGTGCCCAGGCCGAGGGTGTAGCCGAAGCTGGTGGCGAGTTCTTCAAACTGCACGACGCGGCGTGGGTCGGGCTTCTTATGGATTCGATAGAGCGAGGGGACGCCGAGGTCTTCGAGCCACGTGGCGACGCACTCATTGGCCGCCAGCATGAACTCTTCGATGAGCCGGTTGGCCCAGGTGCGCTCTGCGCGCGTCACGCCGCGCATCTGTCCGTGCTCATCGAATTGAATCACCGGCTCGGGTAGATCGAAGTCGATGGAGCCGCGCTCTTCGCGGCGGCGATTCATCAGCAGGGCGAGCTTCTGCATCAGTTCGAAGTCGCCGGTCAACTCGGGGTATTGTGCGCGGGTCTCCTCGTCGCCTTCGAGGATCATGTGCACCTTGGTGTAGGTCATGCGCGCGGCCGAGGCGATGACGCCTTCGCAGATCTCGTAGCTCTCGATGTTGCCCGCGGGGTCGAGCTGCATGAGGCAACTTAGGACGAGGCGGTCTTCTTCGGGGCGAAGGCTGCAGATGTCGCTGGAGAGCTCCTGCGGCAGCATGGGGATGGCGCGGTCAGGGAAGTAGACGCTGGTGCCGCGGAGGCGCGCTTCGAGATCGAGATCCGAGCCGGGGCGCACATACTCGGCCACATCGGCGATATGCACCTGCAGCTCGTAGCCGCCGTCGGCGCGCTGCTCCACCAGGACGGCGTCGTCGAAATCGCGCGCGGTCTCGCCGTCGATAGTGACGATGGGAAGGCCGCGAAAGTCGCGGCGGCAATCGACTTCGGCGCGATCGAGGTGGGCAACGCGTGTGGCCTCGGCGAGCACGTTGGGCGGGAAGACGCGCGGCAGCTGGTGCTTGCGGATCATCATTTCGACATCGACGCCGAAGTCGTCGGGATGGCCCAGAACTTCAATGACGCGGCCGATGGGGGGTTTGGTGGGCGTGGGCCACGCGGTGATCTCGACATCGACGATGAGGTCTTCGAGGTCCTCATGCGGGTGGGCTTTGCGGACTTCGTCGCCGAGGACGCGATGGGGTGTGGCCAGATCCGACTCGGGCGGAATCTCGCTGCCGTGCGGAATCAGGATCGACTGCGTCATGCGCTCATCGAAGGGGACGACATAGTTGCCTTGCGTGCGGCCTTTCGCGTAGTGGAACGTTCCGACCACGGTGGCGTTGCGGCGCTCGAGGACGCGGGCGATGCGGCCAAAGCGGCGGCTGTCGGCGCGTGGAGGAGCAAGCTCGACCAGCACCTGGTCGCCCTGCATGGCGCCGTTGATCTCGTCGGGGGGGATGAATACGTCGTCGCCCTGCCCGACGGACTGGCGGGCGTTGGGGCGGACGAAGCCGTACCCATCGCGGTGCAGGTCGAGGCGGCCGGCGATGAGATTGTCGCGGGTGCCGGGGTTGGCGGAGATGGACCTGGGGATGCTCCACATATCGCGGACTAGCTGGGTGAGCTCGCCGCGCAGGGTGATGCGGGCGAGCTGCTCGCGCAGCAGGCGCCGGTCGCGCCCGCCGCCCAGTCCGAGCTCGCGAACCAGTTGCTTGTAGCCGGCCTTCGATCCGGCGGAGCGGGCGATGTGCGCGATGAGTTCGCGGTCGGTCATGCCTCAAGAGTAATTTGATACGGGCTGCAGGCCACAAGTGACAGCGGATGGCCATGCTCCGATCCCATACAATGGAGAGAGTCAAGACGGAAAGGGCACCGCAAGCAATGGCGCACATGGTTTTTTGCGTACGCAACAAGAAGGAGATGGAGGGTCTCGATGAGCCGCCCTTCGATTCCGAATTCGGCCAGAAGATTTACAAGAACGTGTCGAAGGCCGCGTGGGGCGAGTGGGTGGAGCGGCAGAAGATGCTCCTGAACGAGTACCGCCTGCAGCCGTGGACCCCCCAGGCGCAGCAGTTTCTCGTCGAGCAGATGGAGGAGTTTTTCTTCGGCTCGGGATCCGCGCTGCCCAGCGAGTATGTGCCTCCGTCGCATTAGAGGTGTCTGTGGCTGGGGACTGCCGCGAGGGTCAGCGAGGTCTGTGCGGATGAGACGCGTGACGGCCGCGTGACCGGGCGAGGCGCATTTCTGTCCTCTGGTGTAAACTGAATCAAGACTCCAAAGCCGGCTCTCCTGAGCCGGCTCAATCGTGTCGGGACGTGGCTCAGCCTGGTAGAGCACTCGCTTGGGGTGCGAGGGGTCGGCAGTTCAAATCTGCCCGTCCCGACCATTCTTCATTTTTCGCCCTTTTTGCAATAAGATCGAACGGCTTTCTGTAAGTAGGATAAAGACTTACACCGTCAATCGCGCAGTTCAAAAGCACATTTCGCAAGAGTTCGGCTTGTTGGGCCGGATTTTGCGTAACGTACAGAGAATGAGCACGTTGTGCGAGTTCTAAAATTCTGCGCACGTCTGAGAGCGTGTTCTCTTTCTGAGGCTCCTTTAGCCCGGAAAGCCGAGACGTGATGCGCATTTCTTCAGCTTGCCAGTCGGCCTGTTTGCGCTGCCAGAAATCCTCTGAAATCTTGCCGTCCAGTTTGTCGCTGTAGGCCGCGTCCATACGTCCACGAAGGGTGCTAAGTTCCCGGTTCAGACGTGCCCGTTCTTGTGCCACACGTGCCCCCAGGTCCACCTGGTCACGTTCCATTGCTTTGGCAACATCTCATCCACGACCCGGCAACTGTCCAGCACGCCGTGCACGTCGGGAGCATCCTGGACGCCAGTGACGACCACTGCGACTGTGTATGACACTGGTGTGCCCTATCAGGTGACGGACCCCGGCAGCCATACGACAACGTATGCCTATTCCTCGACGTATAAAGGGGCATACCTGACTCAAACCACGCTGCCCAGCACGACGAACAGCGCGGGGACATTCCAGCACATCACCAGCGCTGCGTACGACTTCAACACTGGGCTTGTGACCAGCTATACCGACCAGAACAACAATACGAGCCAATACACTTACGACACGATGAATCGTATGGTCAAGGCGATTATGCCGGATACCGATAGCTCAAGCAATCACGGCGAGACGGACTTTTATTACCCGGATGGCGTGACCATTGAACGCAAACAGCGGATGCAGGGATCAACCTGGACTGACGAATACGTGAAGTTGGATGGTCTGGCGCGTACAAGCCTCACAATCAAGGCGAATGGCCAATCGGGGAATAGCTGGAATCAAGAGGATACCTGCTATGACAAGATGGGACGCATTTCGTTCAAGTCGTATCCCTACCAAAGAACCGGCGTCAAGGTTACAAATTGCTCAACTCCCGGGGACACTCCCGGGGACACCTTGATCTACGACGCGCTGGGTAGACAACTCTCCGTACGGCATTCAGATGGAACTACGGCCACAATAAGCTACACGGGGGCCGCTACCGACTCGAAGAGCGAGGGCAATGGGACCAAGACGTTGGAGCGCGTGACGCAGGTGGACGCTTTGGGTCGTCTGGTGTCGGTCTGCGAGGTATCGAGCAGCACACTCCCCGGCACCTCGGGAACTCCGGCAGCGTGCGGTCAGGACATCGCCAAAACCGGCTTCCTCACTACCTACAGCTACGATGCACTGGGCAACTTGAAGCAGGCCAACCAGAGTGGGTTGGCAGCGCGCGTTTTCACCTACGACAGCTTCAATCGCCTCAAATCCGCATACAACCCGGAGTCGGGCACAACCACCTACAACTGGAACAACGACAGCGAGCTGACTTCCCGCGTCCGTCCCGCTCCCAACGTGCCCGGCACTTCTTCCACCGTCACCACGACCTACACCTACGACCCTTTGCACCGCTCGACGCAACAATCGTACTCGGACGGAACAACGCTCGCCGCCAACTTGGTCTATGACGGTGGAACCTGGATTGGCCAGGCGGTCAGTGGCGGAATCGGGCATGCGGTCTATGCTTATACAGGGGCCTCGGCAACCAGCCCGCGTACGGGTGAGGCCAGCTACAGCTTCGACCCAATGGGACGCGTGAAAAGCGCCAAGGAATGCCTGCCCACGACCTGCACCGGTACGCTCTATGAGCAGGATTACAGCTACGACCTGCTTGGGAACGCCACCACAGCCACCGACGCCCTCGGGCACACGATGACCTGGACATACAGCGCAGGCGACGCCGTTACGCAGGTCCAGGCATCCTTTTCCAGCCAGTCTCTGTTGTCGGGCATCGTCTACGGCCCGTTTGGGATGACCAGCGCGAATCTCGGCAACGGACACACCGAGACCGATGGATATGACGCTCGCGGAAGGCTCAAATCCATTACGTACAAGAACAGTTCCAGCACGACTGTTTACAGCGCGGGCATGACGCCCGCGGCAGATGGAAGCCTCACTTCCTCGTCTGACACCGCAAATGGAAACTGGAGCTACACCTATGACGAGTTCAACCGTCTAAAGAGCGCGACGGCTTCGAGCGGAACCTTCTCAGGCCTGACGCTGAACTGGACCTATGACCGCTATGGAAACCGGGTTTCGCAATCGGCCAGCGGCACGTATGGGGGATCGGTATATCAGACAAACTTCACGTTTGCGTCGAACCAGATTTCGGGCTATTGCTACGACGCGGCGGGGAACCTGCTCGACACGCAAACCTGTGCGGCGGCGGGGTCGAATCACCAGTTCACCTATGATGCAGAGGGGCGGTTGGTCGCTACGGCGGGGATGAAGTACGAATACAACGCGCTGGGGCAACGGGTGTCCAAGGATAACTCCTCAGGTGTGCCGCAGAGCCTCTACCTCCACGATGGCTCTGGGAACCAGATTGCCGAACTCAATGCGTCGTTTGTTGTTCAGCATGTGAACGTCTACTCTGGCTCACACCTCATCGGAACCCTGAAAGGCGGTGCGGTCTACTACGCCTACTCTGACTGGCTGGGCACGAAGCGTTACGAAACGAACGGAAGCGGGGCATACTCCAATTCCTGGGCCAGCCTCCCGTTCGGCGATAGCGAGACCGCGCTCGGGTCTGGACTGGATGCCACCGAGCACCACTTCACGGGGCGAGAGCACGACAACGAAAGCGGCCTCGATTACTTTGCTGCGCGATATTATCAATCGCAAACGGGGCGATGGCTATTGCCCGACTGGTCTGCCACACCGGTACCTGTGCCCTACGCGACGTTCTCCAATCCGCAGTCGCTGAATCTCTACACGTACGTCGGGAATAACCCGGTGAATGTGGTCGACCCTGACGGACATCTGGGCCCAGCGGGAGGCAACACAACAAGTTCCTCTCCTGGTTCTGCGAAATGGGAATGCATGTTCACCGCGAACGATGATGACGGGTGTAACGGGCCATCCCCGATTGATGACGGCGCATTACCAAGCGGGATGGTAGAAGCCGCAGACGCTTACCAACAGCAAGTTGCTGACGCCAGAGATGCAGATGCGAAGGCCCAACAGACGAATGCCCAAGCCTTCGATGCGATCTGGAATAACTATCCCAGTCATGAAGCTTATGGATCGGGAACCGCAGGAACGTCGGGAGAATCAGTCCAACAACTGACAGGCGTTGATGTTGTGGATACATGTGCGCTGCGCATGAGCTACGCCTTGAATCAAAGCGGGTTCACCATCTCCAAACACGCGGGGAGAAGTGTGATGAAAGGTGCGGACGGGAAATACTATTTGGTTGCGCAAGCGGATGTGGGTGCCTTTATCACCAAACACTTTGGATCGCCGCAGAACATCGGAAAATCAGGTGTCGCAGGATTTGACCAGTCAGCTGCAGGCAGTGGATTCGTTCGATTCTCGATTCAATTTGCGACTGGAACCGCAACTGGTCATATTGCGCTGTTTAGAAATGGTGGTTTTCACGAGGCCGATGATGACTATACAACTCCCGACCTCGGACACTATGCCGTGCAGGGAATCCAATATTGGAGGATGCAATGAAGCGCTGGATCATTGCGATACTGTTCGCAGTTTGCATGGGAAAGATGCAGGCCCATGCCTTCCAAACCGTGAAGAGTTGGACGTTTTCCCTGGAACATGGCTCGTTGCGAATTGATCTGAAGTCCTCATCTGACGGGATGATTAGCTTGGGACTTGGTCCAAGTGGTCAAAAGCCCGAGGCACCCATCTCTGAGCAGATTGGTCCTCTAAAGCAAGTGTTGTCAGAGATGCCCAGTCTAGGCTTAGACCCTCACAAGGTAACGTACCTCGGCACTCGAATTTTCACGCAAGATGTACTTGAAAAGCTTGCGTATATGTGTGCAGATTCCCCGGCATGGAGATTGAGTATGCGAGACAAAGGAAAAGATAAAGAGCAGATTTTGATTTCACTTCTAAACGAGTCGAAGGTTTACGAGCCTTATAACGAGGCGTTCAAATTATACGGAATTCAAGTCCACGTCACAGAGGCCGAAAAAGTTGGACTAATGCGTTTTTCGCAGGTGCCACCTCGAAACGCTCGTGATCGAGGCAATGCCAGATTGTTGGTTCCTGCAGACGCGATGCTTGGAATGAGATTCTCGCAGCTTGACTCTCGCAGCGTGAAAGAGTAGGCCCAACAGCAGCTTTCCGAAAAATCAGAGGCTGCAATCGAGAATTCAGCACTGACTGGCGAGCAGGCGGCTGCATTTGAAAGCGCAGTCAAGTCGGCAGGCAGCGCAAATGGAATCAATCCGAATGCTCTTGTCGGTATCGCGATGAACGAATCGAGTTTGAACCCTTCGGCTCAGAACCCAACCAGTTCAGCGTCCGGTCTATTTGGTCTCACCGACAATATAAAGAGCACTTACGGGCTGGGTGCTTCCGATGCGACAGGGTCAAGTCCTTCCGCGATCACCCATCAAGTGAACGCTGCTGCGGGCTACCTTCACGACCTGATGCAGGGGTCCGTTCCGTCACGTCATCCGGGCCATCAATTTGAAATCGCATTAGGGTATTTTCGTGGAACCCGAAAAAGCGTCAATAAGGCAATCCGCTCAAAGGGTGGCTACAACTCTATGTTGAAACTTCGTTTCGGCGGCGAAAGCCTAGCGCACTACATCGGAAAGGTTGAGTCCTACGAATGAGACGAGCATCTGTTTCCATACTGTATTTGCTGTTGGCAGCTGTTGTGTGTTTGTCTCCGCTTGTAGTCGGAGGACAGGAGCCAAGCACATCTGTACCTTCAAACGGGGCAACTGCAGTTGCTAAGAAGTACCTGGGGACAATTGAGAAAGCACTGTCTTTCTCCTCCACGGAGGGTGGCAATCAGGATGCGATCTTTATCGGGCAGTCTCTCCATCCACCACGTGGATGGAGAACGGTCGTTGTGTCGGATCAGGGAGAGCCTCGACTTCTATGGGATTCGTTTGCCATACACGACGAATACCTAGACGTGACCGGACTCAGTTCCATAAACGCTGAGGCATACGGCCACAACGGATACGTCGTGACCTGGCGTGGCTGTGTTCCGCATCAGTGCTCCGATGGAAGAATTGGCTTTGCACTCTACGCCAGCCAAAGCCGTCAGACCTACCGCGCTCACGTCTCGACCTTGGATGACAACTCGTACCGCGTTGCCTATTATCCAACGTCTGGAATTCCTGTCCACTACCGTGAAAAACTGAATGAAATGATGTGCTCGGACAATGGCATCTCACGGCCCTCCGCGTTGCCACTAAGGTGCTCTTCTCGATGATGCTGCCATCCAACAGTAGGCCCAACAGCAGAGCGGGATGGAAGTAGCACAAAACAATCCGGCGGGTGGCCTTCGATGAGGGTTGCCCAGGTCTCCTGTTTTCGGAGACCTGGGATGGACGCCTCCCCATCCACAGGCCGGATTACACAGCCTCCAGTTCCCTCACAAAAGTTCTAAAATCGTCCTCTAGGGCCGACCATTAGAATCAGCCGCTTACAAGACGCCTCCCAATCGCCGATCTGGAATTGTGGGGGATTTCGTGGGGACCTCGACGCAATTCTGCGTTGAAGGCCCCGCACTCGCCTATACAGTGCTCCTTCTTCTGAGTGTGGTGCAGCCGACTCTTCCCCCTACGCGTTGACGGCGCTGCGGCCAGGCGAATGGACGGCATAGTGACGAGTCGCCCACAATCCGTGAACTGGATTCCCTTATGGCCGCGTCAGGAACGTTGCGGCTAACGCTCCTTGGTCACGTGCCATGCGAAGCAGTTGGCGAGAGTACGGGGAATGCCCGGCGCATTCTTCAACGTCCATGCGCGGATTTCCTTTTCTTCATTTTCGAGAGCTACCCCGCCCCACAGCGTCACATACTTGATCCGCGTTGGATCACCAGAGTAAAAGACAAACGCATCGTCCGCTTCGCCCGTGGAAACATAGAGAATGCTCCAGCCGTCGAATCGAAACGATTGCGAGATTTCGGCACGCTTCGCATCGAGTTGCTTTGCGATAACTGGACCAAGTGCGTTGGCGCGTTCCTTCGGAAGCGTCCTGTCCACTCCTGAGCAGGCATTCTCGGCACGGACCGGCAGAGTCGCGGTGGAGAGCGTTAGTGCAATCGCAGACAGGACGAAAAATATCTTGATCTTCGTTAACCCGCAAGCCGTTATTGATTTCCGAATCAGGACCAGTTTAGGGGGTTCCGGTCGAGTAACCGCCATCCATGTAAGTCATAGTCAAGTAAAAAGCACGAGATTCCTTGGCGCGCTGAGGAGAGCGCGCAAGTGGTCGAGTCAGGATTTCCGATCGCGCAATTGAGCCTCTCGGCTGGTGGTCCCTGCGTCCCCGCAGGACCGGACATCCATTTGCTGCCTCAGGCTCCGAAGAGCCATCGCAGAAGATTGAGTTTGTGTTCTCTGCCAGTCCCGAAACAACTCGAAAGGGGCCTCGGAAGTCGCCTTCTTCGCCCAGGCGGTCAACTGCAGGACCTGGCAGTCTGCGCATCGAATGATCCTGTTTTGCTTTTCCTTTAGTAGGAAAGGGTTTTACGCGACTGCCTTGCCTGCCAACTGTTCGGCAGGCACGAAGTCCTGTTTCCTGCGTTCCACTGCGAGCATGTAAGCCACCATCTTCCTGGCCATGGCGAGAGTGGCCCGATTCCTGTGACGCTTATTCTGGGCGTGCGATGTTGAGTGAGCAGCAAAGGATTTTCAATTCCCTCTAAAGATAAGGGACCCGAGGAATGGGACGCTTACTTGCGGCCCATGGAGGCGGATAGAGCCTCCGCCGGTCTCAGCAGCTCGGTCGATTTGGAGAAGGAAGCCGCAGAGCAACTGCCACAGGCGGGGGGGACGACTTCAGGCGCGATCCATAACGCCGACCATTAGAAGCAATCGCTTACCAATTGTCTTCCAATCGTCGATCTTGAAATTGTGGGGATTTTGCGGGGACTCCGACGCAATTCTGCGTTTTGAAGTCCCCACACTCGCCTATTAGACAGGCTGGGCTGCCATCGCGTCCAGCGCCTCCACCGCGCGGCGCTTCGCATCAAGGCGCACATCATGCGTACGTGAAAGGGAGGTTTCTGAAATCGTCCTCCAGCGCCGACGATTCTTCTCCTTTCGGATCCTTTGGGCATGTGCGGCCGCCTGTGGCGGCCGAATCTCTCTTCTAATCCATGCGCCTGATAGTGCAATCTGTTGGTGCGGTGATTCCACAGAGCGCTCCCCAAAGGATTCCTCATGACTCAGCCCCTGGCCGAACTGCTCGACCTCTACGATCCCGCCGCGCCGCTGGAGCAGGCTTGGACGATTCCGGCGCCGTGGTATCTCGATCCGCGCTTCGCTCTGATGGAGCGCGACCGCGTCTTCGCCCGCAACTGGATCGCCACCGGACGCGCCGACCAGGTTGCGCTGCCGGGTCAGTTCTTTACCGTGGAGATTGCCGGGGAACCGCTGGTGGTGGTGCGCGGCAGCGACGGCCAGTTACGGGCGTTTTACAACGTGTGCCGCCATCACGCCGCCGCTGTGATGACTGCGCCGTGCGGCAAGGCGGAGCATCTGCGTTGCCCGTATCACGGCTGGACTTACGGCCTCGACGGCGCGCTGAAGGGTGCGCCGGAGTTTGCCGGAGTTTGCAATTTCGACCGCGCGGAGAACGGCCTTATCTCGGTGCGCGTGGCTACGTGGGAGCAATTTGTCTTCGTCACGCTCAGCGAAGATGCGCCGCCGCTCGAAAACTTTCTTGGCGATCTGCCCGCGCGCGTGAAGCCGCTGGGGCTCACGAATATTCATTTCTTCGAGCGCCGGAGTTATACGCTGGCCTGTAACTGGAAGGTCTACGTGGATAACTATCTCGACGGCGGATATCATGTGCCGCATCTGCACAAGGGGCTGAACAGCGTGCTCGATTACAAGGAGTACACCATTGAAAACAGCGCGCGTTACTGCTTGCAGTCGAGCCCGATGGTGGCGAGCGGCGAGCACGCCGACGTGTCGGCGACGCGCACCGGCGACCGCGCTTACTATTACTGGCTCTATCCCAACTTCATGATCA
>Ga0206908_1115_pt1 | contig 14573 bp, 14 predicted proteins | sample Alteio_BWOrgHeat_78_FD_152979 | JGI IMG/M metagenome (GOLD analysis project Ga0206908, IMG submission 152979) | Enriched cells from forest soil in Barre Woods Harvard Forest LTER site, Petersham, Massachusetts, United States -... | ecosystem: Environmental > Terrestrial > Soil > Temperate forest >... | reverse complement strand
TAAAGGATAATCTCCTTCGATTGTCAAACGCAATCATGAATGTTGTTTACAAAAGGCAACTCGAATTAGAAAAGAAGAGAGTAGAACGAAAAAACAAAGACATTCTTGACAGCATTAATTATGCGAAGCGTATTCAGGATGCTATATTTCCTCCTGAAGAACTTATAAAAGAATTATTTCCGCAATCATTTATTCTGTTCAAGCCCAAAGATATTATCAGCGGAGATTTTTATTGGGTGGAAAAATTTGACACCAAAACTTTTATTGCTGCAGTTGACTGCACCGGACATGGAGTTCCCGGTGCGCTTTTGAGCATTGTGGGTTATAATTTATTAAGCAAATCTATCAACGAACGTAATCATACGCGTCCGGATGAAATTTTATGCGAATTAAGTAATGGAATTTATCAAACATTGCGACAGACCATAGAAAACACGGGAATAAAGGATACAATGGATATTGCGTTGTGTTCAATCGACAGAGTAACGAATATGTTGGAATTTGCCGGTGCGTATAATTCTCTATACCTCATACGGAATAACCAATTGACAGAAATACGTGCTGATCGTTTTCCAATTGGTGTTTTTTTAAATGGCGAATTGCGAAATTTCACTAACCATCAAATGCAATTAGAAATAGGAGATGCGATCTATTTATTTACAGATGGTTATCCGGACCAGTTTGGTGGTCCGAAAGGTAAAAAACTCAAATATAAAGAGTTTCAGAAAATACTTCTTTCGATACAATATTTGCCAATTAATGAGCAAAGAGCTATTCTGGATACAACTATTGAAGAATGGAAAAACGCAACTGACGAAGAGCAAACGGATGATATTTTGATTATAGGAGTAAAGATATAAGAAGGATTTGTATCCGCTTATAAATTTTGGAAAATGTTATTTAGTTGAGCTTAAATTATTTTATGACTGCGGGATAATATAGTATTCAGCTGTTAGGTTAGGAAATGTTGCGATTTTGGATATGTATGTTATCATGCCACAAGTATTGAGCTTTTTCAGATTGGCAAGTCTTAAGAACGAAAATGATTTCAAAGGTTAATGAAAATACTAGTATTTTAATACTAGGTGTTTGCTGCAATTACTTTTATGTATAAGTAAACCTACATTTATATTCAATTATTTGTAATTTAAAAATGGAATATGAAAAATTATTAATGCTCATTGATGATGATAGTTGTGCGAGATATTTTTTTAGTTATGCATTAGCAGAAATAAGTCTTAAGTGGAAATGCATATTTGCCGAAGATGGAATAAAAGCGTTGGAATGCTTGAAAGGGATGGATAATTTGCCCGAATTTATTTTTCTGGATATTAATATGCCTAAAATGGATGGATGGGAATGCTTGAAGGCGTTAAAAGCGCAGCAGAGGTTAAGAGGAATACCAGTAATCATGTATTCAACCTCTCAAAGAGAAGAAGATAAGTTAAAAGCTCTCTCACTTGGTGCGGCTTATTATTTACAAAAATCAATGGATATTAATACACTTTCTTCTGAGCTAATCATGTCTATAAAGATTGCAGAGGAAAAGAGTTCAGTCCTCCATTAATTTTTATTTCCGAAAAATACAATATCACTCCAGGTTGCCGATACCCGTAGCCTGATCGTTTGGTTCAATCTTAGAGGATTTTTAAGAATTAATAAAAGTATATTTATTAACATGCTCAAAGAAAAGGCAATTAAGAAGAAGAAAACTAATCCATTCCCCATAGTTGCGATTGGAGCTTCGGTTGGTGGACTTAAGGCGGTTACCGCTTTATTGAAAAATGTATCTTCTAAAACAGGTATGTCATTTATTTTTGTTCAGCACTTGGATCCAGCACAAAAAAGTTTGCTTACTTCGATTTTATCCAAAGTAACTAAAATGAAAGTTCAGGATGTAAAAGATATGGAAAAGATGATTCCGGATAATGTATACGTGATTCCCTTTAATAAAGGCATTGAAGTAACGGATGGACATATAAAGTTGATTCCTCGTTCAAAGCGGGGCAAACCTATTTCAATTGATATTCTTTTTTCTTCGCTCGCGCAAACGCATAAAGAAAATGTTGTTGGAGTAATTCTTTCAGGAAATCTAAACGATGGCACCGAAGGCTTGAAGTCAATTAAGGATGCGGGCGGAATAACTTTTGCTCAAGATCATACTGCAGATGCGGATAGTATGCCTGCATCGGCTATTTCGTCAGGCGTTGTTGATTTTGTTTTATCAGCAAGCGAAATTGGCCAACAGTTGTCAATGCTTAATAAAAATGGTGTTTTGAGACGAAACTTATAATGAATAATATAAGGTTTCGAGAAAAATCTTGTTAAGAGAAACTTGTCATGTAAAATGATGTGTTTTTTATGATAAGCCGAAATCCCTACTTTCAAGCTCACTAGTTTTCTTAACAAGATTGAAAATCGTTTTATCAAGTACTTCAGCAACTTCTTTTAGCTTATAAAGGACTTCACCATTGGTAGGATCAGAAGTGGTGTCAAATTTAAACAAGCTGAACAGACCAAGAATATGGGCCACAGGAACCCTAACTTGATGTGATTAAAGGAATGCGATTTCAACAAGTTTTTTGTATTACACTTTTTAATCCAGTTTTAATAAGTTCCCAGTAAATGCTTTGAGATAAGCCTCCATCATTTGTGCTTTTCCAAACCCAAAGTACCTCTAAATCAGCTTACGTTAAATGATCCCGCGCTTTTAAGCTATGAAAACGAAGTTCCTGCCGAAATTAAAATAAGAACCGCTCAACTATAGCGACTTTTAAATGATCTAAACTCTATATATCCCATCATGAAGCATTCTAAAACGAATAAATCACATAATTCCAAATTTCCGAAATCTCCCACCGGCATTCAGGGTTTCGATGATATTACAAATGGTGGGTTACCAAAAAATCGTGCAATCCTGTTGTTAGGCGATGCAGGATGCGGGAAAACAATTATGGCAATGGAATATCTTGTAAATGGAATAACATTGTTTAACGAGCATGCTGTGTTCTTTTCGTTTGAAGAAAAACCTGAAGAATTAATTGTTAATTCAAACTCATTAGGTTACGATCTAAAAAAACGGATTGCTGAAAACAAACTATACATCGAGTACTTACAAATAAAGCAGGATCAAACAGAACAAACGGGTAAGTATAGCATTGAGGGCTTATTTATACGTCTGGAACTTGCCATTAATAAAGTAAATGCCAAACGCGTAGCGCTTGATTCGTTGGACGCACTTTTTACAAATTTAGATCCCACTATACTTCGTTCCGAATTTAAACGACTTTTTACCTGGTTAAAAGAAAAAAAAGTAACTGCAATAATAACCGCAGCAGTGGGAGATACGTTTCTGAGCCGTCACGGATTGGAAGAATATATTGCCGATTGTGTAATTCTGCTTGACAATCGCTCAATCAACCAGATCTCAACCCGGCGACTTAGAATTATTAAATACCGGGGTTCCTCACATGGTCAAAATGAATATCCTTTTATAATTGATGAAAATGGGATAACTGTTTTTCCTATTATAACCCAGGTAATTCAGCAAAAATCGAGTTCGAAAAGTATCTCTTCCGGTATCCCTGATTTAGACGAAATGCTCGATAAAAAGGGCTTCTACCACGGCAGCAGTATCCTTATATCAGGAACGGCCGGTACGGGCAAAACCAGCATAGCCACAGCTTTTGCGTACAGTGTTTGTAAAGGTAAAAATCGCTGCCTTTTTTGTGCCTTTGAAGAAGCGCCAAATCAGATAAAAAGGAATATGCGTTCTATCGGATTTAATCTGGATCCAATGGTTCAATCGGGAATACTGACCTTTTACTATTCAAGGCCGACTTTACAGGATCTTGAATTGCATTTTATTGCAATTAAGAAAATAATAGATGAAATGAAGCCCGCGGTAGTTATTCTTGATCCAATCACAAATTTAATGACTGAGGGACCTAATAGTGACATCCGATCAATGCTCACACGGTTTGTTGATTTTTTAAAAATTCAGCAGATAACAGTCATGTTCACCGCGGCAATAACCGTCGGGTCAATAGAAAGGAATCCGAGTGACGAGGGGATTTCATCTATGGTGGATAGCTGGTTAATGGTTCAGGATATAGAAGTAGAAGAAGAACGTATGCGAAGCTTGTGTATTATGAAAGCAAGGGGTATGGTACACTCGCGATACGTAAGAAAATTCAACATTTCAAGCAAAGGAATTAATTTATCCCAAATAATTAGAGATCAAGGAAAAACATCAACGGACTTTAAAAGAATAACAAAAGAAAATGAAAATTTATCTACATCCAAGGAAATTGGCCGGATTTATAACAATTAGGCAATTATGAAATGCCAGCGAATGTGGAAATGAATAAAAATTAATCTTACGGAATATTTTACATGAAAAAGGAACCGATAATGCTCTCAAAAAAAATAACAAGACCAAAACAATTTAAGGTGGCTAAAGTTGTTGAAGGCATTGGAGAGGAGAGGCATATTCTCAAATTATTTATTACCGGTATTTCACCGCACTCGGCCCGTGCTGTTATAAACAGTAAAGCAATTTGTGAAAAATATTTAAAGGGGAGGTATGAATTAGAAATAATTGATATTTATCAGCAGCCGCTTTTAGCTGTTTCAGAAGACATAATCGCAGTGCCGGTTTTAATAAAGAAGTTTCCACTACCCGAAGAAAGACTGATCGGAGATTTATCAGATACTGACAAAGCTCTAAAGGAACTTCACCTTGTTTAATCTGTTAAATTTTAAATTACATGTCCAAAAATAATTCAGAACTATTAGAAGAGACTAAGAAGTTAAACGAAGAAAATAAAAGGCTCCATAAACAATTACAAGAGGTTAAAGAAGCGATTAATCTGATTAAAACCGGAGAGATTGATGCATTGGTATCTACTGAAAGAAATGGACTTAAAGTTTATGCAGAAAATACTGCTGATAAAACATACCGGATTTTAATTGAAAAAATGCATGAAGGAGCAGTTACACTAAATAAGGATGGGATCATCCTATATTGCAATTCCTTTTTTGCAAACATGGTACGTCTTCCGTTACAAAAGGCAATAGGAAGAAATTTAAATGATTTTATTGGTGACTTATCAAAGGAGCATTTTGAAGCTTTATTGAAAAAGGGTTGGAGTGGCGCTGTTAAAGAGGAAATTAACATTAATACTACCGATGGAAACACGATACCGGTATTAATGTCTATAAACACGGTCGAATTAGACGGTGGCATGGTCTTAAGTATCATTCTCACTGATCTTACGGTTCTAAATGAAAACCAAAAAAAAATAAAAGACAAAACAAAGCAATTGGAATGGAAGAAAGCTGAACTCGAAAATGCAACGAGTGAACTGGTCTTTCAAATCGGGGAGAAAGAGAAACGAACTACAGAATTAAGTCTCGCTAAAACGGATGTAAAAGAACTGGAGGGGCTTAACACGCATAAAGAAACCGTACTCGCTACGCTCTCTCATGATTTGAGAAGCCCCTTAACCGGAATTATTGGAACCGCAAAGCATCTGAAGGAACATCTTGACACGTTGAAGCAGGAGGATGTAAAAGAATTACTCGATCTTCTTTATAAAGCATCAACAGATGAGTTGAGTATGTTAGACTACCTGGTTGAGTGGGCAAGAATAAAATATGCTTCAGAAGCTTTTTCGCCGGAAAAAATTGAGCTTCTTCAATATGTGAATAAAGTTTTCGATACACTACGGAAAAACGCAGATGAAAAGAACATATCTCTTCACAACGAAATTAAAGAGCATGAAAGCGCTTTTGCCGATGGAAAAATGTTATTATCAATACTTCAAAATATAATCTCGAATTCTATAAAGCATACACTTCAGAATGGCAACATAACCGTTAGTTCCATGCAAAAAGACGGCAAAATCATTGTTGAAGTAAAAGACACAGGAATAGGAATGTCCAGGGAAATGCAGAAAAATCTTTTTTCTCCTCAAATGAATTCACTTTCGAAGGCGCGAAAAGAAAATAAGGGGGCCGGTATAGGTTTATTGTTAGTAAAAGGTTTTTTAGAAAAAAACGGAGGCGAAATATGGGTGGATAGCGAAGAAGGCAAGGGTTCATCATTTTATTTTTCATTACCTGCCAATAAACTTTCGGATAAGTATGGTTCTAAAATGTCGGCATAAAGTGCATTAATTTTTAAATACAGTTAGAGGAATGCCCATCAATTTGTTTTTATTAAAGTATACGGGCAAAAAATAATACTTCCTAATGCTTGCGAGTTCTCACCTATTCCGAAGTACAAATGAGTGATTAAAAAGCCTTTTAATTCCTCCTGACACTGTTTCTGTTAAAAAAAGGAATCTTTATCTAATAAAAGCAAACATTCATCGTAGTAATTGACATATCTGTCAAATTAGCCGTACATTCACCAGCGATAGTTTTCTCCATGTTTATATTCGAATACGATTAAGAGCAATGTAAAATCATTTTTAATGGTGTTCGTGCTTTTGGGTCTTTTTTATAATGAGCATTTACATATTACGAAAGAATCAAAATTAATTACCATGACAACCGAAAATCCAAATGCTATTCTTAATATACTGCTTGCAGATGACGATAAAGATGATCGTTTCTTCTTTGCTAAAGCATTAGAAGGGTTAACTGTTGAGACTAAACTAAGAACAGTTCGCAATGGACAAGAGCTAATAGAATACCTTGCCAGGAATTTTGAAAAACTACCCGATGTCCTTTTTCTTGATTTGAATATGCCCCGCAAAAATGGTTCTGAATGCCTTACCGAAATAAAATCCAATAAAAAAATTAAAGAATTTCCCGTTATCATCTATTCGACTTCCCTCAATGATGAAATTGCCGATATTCTTTATCAAAAGGGCGCACATTATTATATGCGCAAGTGTGACTTGTCAGAACTCCAAATCCAGCTTCAACAAATGCTTAGCATGCTTGAAAAAAATAATTTTAAGCGGCCTTCAAGAAACAGGTTCATTCTAAATGAACCCTGCCAAGAATTAATCTATACTTACTGAATATCCCGTATTTAGAAATTTGATTGTCAGGTCTCCAAAGATGAGCGAACCCATCGGCCCTGAACGTAATCGTATAGGAAGGAATACCGTTCGCTTTTTCAATACTGTCAATTTGTTTTAGTGTTTTATTTATGACGTTATAAGTATCGGTGGGATGCTTTGGTGGCAAATGGGATAGCCGACTCGAAAAGTTATTTAAAGAATACCATGGCAGGAGTGAAGAAAGGGATTACTACTATTGAGGTATCAGAAAAGCTAAAACCTAAATCTCAAATTTCAACTTTAGTTAATAAAGTAAATGAAGTAGAAAAAATGCAAAAGGTAATAATGTTAAAGGTAATTTTAAAGTATATAAAACTACTACACAATGACAGTTGTGAGAAATCTAGCAATTTCTTGAGGGCAACCAACTATTAAGGGGAGGAGATTGACTGTCCATGATGTAGTCTCAGGAATTTTAAATGATGGTGTATAATTTTGAAGAAAATATTACACCATCTTTTTTACAAGATCTTGCAATTTTTTTTATTTCTAAATTAATTTCTGAGTCTCCAATTCTATGCGTAGTATGCTTTAAATATATTTTGTATAAGGAGAATCATCATTGCCCGATTTTACCAATAATCCCTGTTATTATTGGTTAATAATTATCTGATAAGGATTTGACTTGTATCGTCAAAATGTCCTAAATTGCGCCCCGATAAATTAATATAAACTTAATATTCTATGAAAAAACTTCTACTTTCCTTAACAGTAATGTTGAGTTGTTTGTTTATTCAGGCTCAAAGTCCAATTAAAAACAATGGTTTTGAGTCCTGGAATACGATTTCGTACATGGATCCTTCTTATTATCACACGTCTAATGATGATGCTATCAGAGGTGGTCAACTAAGCTTACCCAATGTGAATAGAGTAAAAGATCCAGAAGACAGTTCATTTGCAATTGCTTTGAGCACTGTATTTAATGGTCATGATACCATTGGCGCTTTCATAGCGAATGGTGATCCTGGCAAAGTTCAGGGTGGTATTCCATATACTCAAAGAGCTAGCGCTTTAACCGGTTATTATAAAGGGAAAATAATGCCAGGTGATACAGCTTTGGTCCTGGTTGCTTTTAAAAAGAACGGAAGTCCGATTAGTTTTGATGTCTATAAAATTCATGGACAGGCTACTTCCTACACACGGTTTACGCTTGCCATTAATTTGCCTCCTGTTATAATTCCGGACAGCGTTCTGCTGGCATTTACTTCCAGTAATGAATTGAGTGGAAGAGATATTCCGGGTAGCTACGTACAGTTTGACAGTATTGCTTTTACAGGGGTAACAAGTCAGCCAATGTTTTTAAACGGGGATTTTGAACAGTGGAGCCCTAGTTCGATTGATATATTGAACGATTGGTATTCGAGTTCAAATTCAGTTCAGAAGACAACGGATAGCCACACTGGTTTGTATGCCGTGCAGCTGCAAACCTTGTCAAATAACGGAAATACGTATGGTTCGAATGTTTCAAATGCATATTGGGTAAAGACAGGTCAAAACTCAGGACATTATGTTGGCCAGCCTTATACTTTAACGAAGGATACACTTGTCGGATGGTATAAATACACGCCAAACGGGGTGGATAGTGCATCCGCATCTATTTCCCTTACTTTGAACGGTAATCCGGTTGGTGGAGTTTTCGCTCCGTTGCCTCCTGTTTCAACATATACTTATTTTGAAATTCCTTTTAACGCGGCTATGAATCCCGATTCTATAATAGTTTCATTGAATTCATCCAATGCAAATACAGATCCATCAAATTCAGGAAGCGTTTTTACTGTGGATGATATCTATCTGAAATCACAAATTGTAAAAGTAAGTGGTATTGTAAGTAATGTAAGTTGCAATGGAGCCGAAGACGGATCAGTTTCAACAACAGCAACAGGAGGTGTACTTCCATATTCATTTGAATGGAGCGATGGAGTTTTAGGATCTATGGATCAGTATATGGATCCCGGAACTTATACTCTTACGGTAACAGATAATGTTGGAATGACATCGACTTCTTCATTTACAATTACGGAACCAACTGCTATAACAATGTCGTTTGTTGAAGCAGATGCAACATGCGGTATGAATGATGGTTCATTAACAGTTAACGCATCTGGTGGAGCAGGTTCATATAGTTATTTATGGGGTGATGCATCTACTACGATGATGGATGGGTCTTTAGCAGCAGGAAGCTATTACGTAACAGTTACAGATGGTACAGGTTGTATGAGCTATTCATCAGGGATTGTAAATAATGTAAATGGGCCTTCGTTGAGTTTCACTGTTACAAATCTGACATGTAATTATTCTGGTGATGGAATAGCAGTTGTTACTGCAACAGGCGGAACAGGAACTTATATGTATAACTGGAATAATGGTTCAGTAACGAATGAAGCAGATAATCTAATAGCTGATATTCCTTATAGTGTATCTGTTACAGATGGAGCAGGATGTTTGACTATTTCTTCGGTAATGGTTACCCAACCTTCAGAAATACAAATTCCGGTAACAGTAATGAATAATGTTTCTTGTAATGGGGGGAATGATGGATCTGCAATGGCGACGCCTAACGGAGGTACTGGTTCATATACATATGGTTGGAGCACAGGTGACATGACAGCAACTGCAAGCGGACTGATTGCCGATCTTTATACTGTTTCAGTAACTGATGCAAATGGCTGTTCAAACTATACATATGTTATGATTACAGAACCATCTGCAGTTGGTATTACAATAAGCAGTAATGATTTAAATTGTAACGGAGATAATTCCGGATATATTTTGGCAAGTGGCAATGGAGGTACGGGTGCTTTTACATATAGCTGGAACACAACTGCGACTACGAGTTATCTGGCAGGTATTTCTGCAGGTATTTATACCGTTACTGTAACTGATGCCAACAATTGTTCGGCAAATACATCTGTAATGATCAACGAGCCAACTGTTTTACAGGTTTCGGTTACTACGGTTGGAACAGATGCAACAGCCAATGTTACTGGTGGAACTCCAAATTATGCTTACTCATGGAATACAGGTGGAGTAGGAATGACCGAAAATGGATTAACCATTGGTACTACCTATACTGTTGTAGTGACCGATGCAAATGGTTGTTCGGCAATGACAACAGTTGACATTATAACTACCTCGATTAAAGGAACGGTGCAAAACCTTGGAATGACGGTATATCCAAATCCGGCTACAGAACAGTTAAATGTATCAGGAGATTTAAGTTCAGGTACTGTTCTTATTGTGCGAAATGTAATTGGAGAAGTTGTCCGTGCGATTCAGATTGCACAGGTAGAAAGCACTTATAAAGTGGATGTAAGTGATCTGACCAATGGCATTTATACAATTGAAATAGAACAAGGCGGTAAACGCTATGTTAATAAATTCAGTAAGATCAATTAATAGAAAAATAATTTTAAGCAGAAGGGGGCTGATGATTTCATCAGCCCCCTTCTGCTTTTTAGACAATACAAATAAGTTTATTCAATACTTTTTTCCAGGACTTCAAATATTCTGACCATAGCCAGTGTATCCATTTCACAATATTCTTTCAATGCATCACGCGTTTCTGCAATTTTAAAAATATCTGTTTCCCTCTGAAGATTCTCAAACGCTGCCATTGCAATACTGCCGCTGCCAATCGCAAGATGATCATAATTGAGTTGATCAACCAACGCGGGCAAAACATTTTTTATGGAATAAGAGCCTTTCATGAGGGGATGATAGTACAGTTTATTTTCAAAAGGAAAGATGAGGTCTTTAATGCGATAAAGGATATAATCGATATCATCTGCATGCTCAGGAAAATGTTTTTTTAAATTATTGAGGACGCTGCGCTCAAATGTTGCATTGTAAGTTAATATGTCACCTGGAATGGATGTGTGCTTGAGCAGTTGTTCGATGAATGCTTTACGTGGATCTGAACCTGCTTCCGCAAGAAATTCGTAATGGATCAGCGGGCTGTTTTTTGTTTCCTTAAAGTGAATTGAATACTGAAACGGAATGTGCTGGTAAGGATGTGTCCCATTATAAAAAGGAACGGCAGGCATAATTGTTTCAAAGTCCATAAAGAACAAAGGGTAATTGATGCCATCTAAAAATTTTTTAATTCCTTCTTTGTCAATAATAGGTTGATTGATATTCAGGCTGTCTACCTGCAGCCGTAATGGTTTTGGAAGTTCGTAATCATTCGGGATCTGGTTGACGGTTGTAATACCATTATTGTACAGATTGAATAATTCATCTTTCGCACTTCCGCTGAGATGTAATACGGAATCGGCAGGAATACCTTTCCAGCAGGTACCCATAAAGTCGCAGCTGTATGGACTAAAGCACTGCAACCCAATTTTCACTTCTGGTACCTGGTGGCCAGTCGCGATAGTAAGTAGTTTCGCTATGTTTTCTTTTATTGATTGCAGATTGTGTTCTGCCTCATTTTTTACTGAAGTAATCTGAAAAAGTTTATCATATTCCAGGTCGCCCTGTCGAACATAGCTCGTATTAATATTGATAATACTGATGTCTTTGAGATCAATACCACAATTGCTGATCACATAATATTGCAGTGAAGCATCATTGATGTAGGTTGGAGTTATCCGTGTTGAGCTTTTCACTTCGTAGCCGTACCAGCTGTTATCACGTTTTACCAATATATCAATTGCAACAAGCGTTTTTTCAAATATGAATGCAGCTTCATAAATAATTTCGGTTCCTTCATCAATCAGTTTTTGCGTGAGTTTAACCGATTCCTGGTACTTGAGAGGAGAGGAGGGACTTGCATCTGTTCCACCAGGAAATAAACGCTGGGCAAGCAAGCCTACATTTGTCCCGCGACTGAACAAAGCCTGCTGTTCAGCACTTGTTTTATCGCGCTGGTTGTAAAAATGTTTATATAGATAAAGTGATTTGGGGCACTGGATGCCTCTTATGAATGACGATTTACTAAGAACATGCTTTTCCATTCATAAAATTATACTACTCATCCCGGTCGGACCTAGCCTGTAACCCGTTCAGAACGGATGATACAAAGGATAAAACAAGACTGAATAAAAGTGCCCACCAGAAACCATCTACGCGGAATCCATCGATGAGTTTATCGGTTAGAATAATAATAAGTGCATTAATGATCAATAAAAATAATCCGAAACTAACTACAGTTATGGGAATTGTTAAAATAACCATTACAGGTTTTATAACTGCATTTAAAAATGCGAGTACGGCTGCTACAATTATGGCTGTCACAATTCCGTCAATATGTACTCCTGGTAATATGTAGGAAGAGATCAATACTGCAAGCGCCGAAACAATAAGCTGTACGATGAAGTTCATTATATAAAGGTAGTATTCCTTTCATAAATGTGCTAAAGTTTTCTACATTAGCAAGAATAAACCGAAACTATGATACGTAAACTGCTTTTTGTTTCTCTTCTTGTTTTAATTGTTGTTTTTTCCTGTACCAAGGATAAAGGACAAGTGGCTGTTGACGCAGCAAATTCGATCAATACAGATGCGAAATTGTTTGCCTATATGAAAACGCAGAAGTTTTCTTATTATAAAAATGATAGTGTAAATAAGATCGCCAGCACAAGCGGATTTCATAGTGGTTCTTATTTTTTAAAATTTAATAAAACCGCAACATCCCAATTGGATGGCACAGGAAAATTACCTGCAGGAGCTACGTTTTCAGATTCATCGCTTGTTGTTAAGGAGTTATATAACGGATCCTCAATCGATAAATATTCGATTATGTTTAAAGATTCCAAATCACCTTTCGCTTCCGGTGGCTGGATCTGGGCCATGTTTAATACCGATGGAACTGTTGTTTCCGGTTTAGGTATTGCTGCAGATGGAGGAGGTTGTAATGTTTCCGGTTGTCATGCCAATGGAAACAGAGATCATTTGCAGTCTTTCGATGCACATCCGTAACCAGATTATTTGAGTTTTACTTTTAATGCAATAGCTTCGGCGCATTTCTGTCCATCAATAGCTGCGCTGACAATTCCGCCTGCATAACCGGCTCCTTCTGCACAAGGATAAAGTCCTTCGATTTCAACATGTTCGAATGTTTCAGGGTTTCTTGGAATGCGAACGGGCGAAGAAGTACGTGATTCAACTCCCACAATTACAGCTTCATTTGTATAATAACCTTTCATCTTTTTGCCGAACTCTATAAATGCTGTCTGCAAGCGTTTGCCAATTGCAGGAGGCAACCATTCATGCAAGGGAGATGTAATGACACCCGGCTGATAAGAAACATCCGGCAAATCAGCCGAATTTTTATCTATGCTGAAATCAACAAGACGCTGAGCAGGAGCTGTAAGTGTTTTTCCTCCGGCTGTAAAAGCCATTTGTTCAAGTTCCTGCTGATAACGAAGTCCTGCAAAAGCTCCATGTGAAGTATATTTCTGAAGATCGGGGAGATCTATCTGAACTACAATTCCTGAATTGGAATAGGGATTGTTACGTTTGGAGGGCGACCAGCCATTTGTCACCACTTCTCCGGGGGCAGTGGCGCAGGGCGCAATAATTCCACCCGGACACATACAAAATGAAAATACACCACGGCCATTTACCTGGTGGACCAAGCTGTAAGCAGCAGGTGGTAAAAGCGGGTTGCGAACAGGATTGCGGTATTGAATAGCATCAATAAGGCTTTGCTGATGTTCCACACGTACTCCCATTGCGAATGGCTTAGCCTCAATCAGTATGTTTTTTTTGTGAAGCAGTTCGAAGATATCCCTGGACGAATGTCCTGTAGCAAGAATAACATGATCAGCTATGAATTCTTTTTCGTTACAAATAACACCTTTAATTTTTTTATCCTTAAGAATGAAATCGGTGACTTTTGTATTAAAATGTACTTCAGCGCCAGTTTTGAGTATTGATTCCCGGATATTCACAATGATATTCGGAAGCTTATTTGTACCGATGTGTGGATGCGCATCAATTAAAATATCTTCACTGGCACCGTGAGCAACGAACGTGGTCAGGATTTTTTGTACATCACCGCGCTTAGTAGATCGTGTATATAATTTGCCGTCCGAATAGGTTCCAGCGCCACCTTCACCAAAGCAATAGTTGGACTCGGGATTAACAATGTGCTCTTTATTCAATGCAGCTAAATCCCTTCGGCGGCTTTTTACATCTTTGCCGCGTTCCAGTATAATTGGTTTTAATCCCAACTCAATAAGCTGAAGTGCAGCAAATAATCCTGCAGGACCTGCTCCGATAATAATTACAGGAGGTTTACCAGAGACATCCGGATAATCAATAGAATAATGATCTTCTACGGGTGTTTCACTTTGTGTATAAACAAGAAGTCTTAACTGTATTTTGGGAAATCTTGAACGCGCATCGATTGAACGCCGGATTTTTTTTATGGCACTTATCTCCTTAATGGGAATTTCAAGAGCAAGAGCAGACGCTTTTTTTATTGATTCTTCGGAAACAGCTTCTTCGGGACTTAAAACAATATTAATCTCCTGCTGCATAATTATCCTTCAA
>Ga0206908_1114_pt1 | contig 14578 bp, 10 predicted proteins | sample Alteio_BWOrgHeat_78_FD_152979 | JGI IMG/M metagenome (GOLD analysis project Ga0206908, IMG submission 152979) | Enriched cells from forest soil in Barre Woods Harvard Forest LTER site, Petersham, Massachusetts, United States -... | ecosystem: Environmental > Terrestrial > Soil > Temperate forest >... | reverse complement strand
GAGATCTTCAGGCGGAGTATGGCATTGCGAAGCAGTGGAGCACAGCGGAAGAATGATGGCATGGACGAGCCGCACGAGCGGTTGAACGCGCCGGCGGAGGGGATGTCCTCATTGCCGGAGCCGTACGAGGATGCTTCGCGGGGGCTGCGCGAGGTTCCGCCGCAGACGCCGCGGAAGGGCTTCTGGCGGCGGCACCCGTGGCTGATGGGCCTTTGCATCGCCGCGGCGGCGGGGCTGGCGGCACTCACCGTGGCGCTGTCGATCGCGGCGCGGCGGTTCGAGCCGTTTTTGCACGAGCGGATTGTCGCGAGCCTGGCGGAGCATTTTCACACCAAGGTTGAGCTTGATTCTTTCCACGTGTCGGTTCGGCACGGGGAGCAGGCGGAGTTCGGGCTGTGGGCGACGGGCAACGGGTTGCGCATCTGGCCGCCGAACTTGTTGGAGGGCGGTCAGACGGCTGAGATTGCAGCGGGGACCGAGCCGCTGATACGGCTGGAGGAGTTCAGCTTTCATGTGCCGCTGCGCTGGGAGCAGAGGCAGTTCCTGAAGATTCCCGAGGTGCGGCTGAAGGGGTTGTCGATCCACGTGCCACCGAAATCGGAGCGCGAACGCAATCGCGTACAGGCCGCGGGCAATGACCAGGTGGAGGCACCCGGCCCGGGGAACGATGCCGCGCCGCAGCCGAAGGGGAAGGCATCGGCGTTTTCAAACGTGCTTGTGGAGCGGGTGGTGTGTGAGCGGGCAGAGGTCGTTCTGGAGACGGACAAGCCCGACAAGCTGCCCATGACGTTTGCGATTGCGCATTTGAAGCTGCGGAACCTGATGGCAGGCAAGCCGGTGGAGTTTGAGGCGGAGTTGACGAATCCCAAGCCGACGGGGGAGATCCGTACCGAGGGCAAGTTCGGGCCGTGGGCGATGGACGATCCGGGGCAGAGCCCGGTGGAGGGAAAGTATCAGTTCCAGCACGCGAACCTGGGCGAGTTCAAGGGGATTGCGGGGATTCTGTCGTCGAACGGGTCGTACAAGGGCACGCTGCATGAGATCAGCGTGGCCGGGGAGACGATGGTTCCCGACTTCAGGCTGACGCAGTTCGGAGGTAAGCTGCCGCTGCATACGAATTTCCAGGCGCGGGTAGATGGAACGAACGGCGATACATTTCTGGACAGAGTGGATGCGATGCTGGGGACCACGCGGTTTACGACTTCAGGCAAGGTGGTGCGGGTAAAGCTGAATGATACGTCGAAGCCGGATGCGTCCAAACGGAACGCGGAACCGGCTGAGACGGGTTTTGTGCAGGAGGGCCAGAAGGCCGGGCACGTGATCGACGTGAAGCTGGACGTGCCGCATGGGCGCATGGAGGACTTCATGCGGCTGGTGAGCAAGACGGGGAATCCGCCGATTACCGGCGTGGTGGCGACCAGGGCGACGCTGCATATTCCGCCGGGGGATGACCCGGTGAACAAGCGCCTGAAGCTCGATGGGAACTTCAAGCTGGATAATGCGGTGTTCACGAGCGAAAAGGTGCAGGGGCGCGTGGTGGAGTTGAGCATGAGGGCGCAGGGACATCCGGACCAGATGAAGAATGCGGATCCGAAGAGCACGGCGTGGCAGATGCAGGGGGACTTCCACGTGCTGAATGGGGTGATCGCATTGCCCAATCTGGTGTACATGGTGCAGGGAGCGCAGGTGCAGTTGCAGGGCACCTACTCGCTGGAGGGCGAAGTGAATATGGACGGGACGGCGCGCATGGACGCGACGGTGTCGCACATGGTGGGGGGATGGAAGGGGTTTCTGCTGAGGCCGGCGGACCGGTTCTTCAAGAAGGACGGCGCGGGGACGCTGGTGCCGATTCGGATACGGGGGACGAAGGATCAGCCGGATTTCAGTGTTGATTTCGGAAGGATGAAGACGACTTCTCCGGAGAGGCCGGGGGAGAAGCCTTAGGCACAGGCAGGGGCCGTCGCGGAGTCAGCGTGGTCTCCCACCCTAACCGCACAAAACGCGGTTAGGAGGGGGCACCCGGCTTTTGTGCTCAATCGAGAGTCAGTACGATCTTGCCGCGGGCGTGGCCGGTCTGGCTCAGGTCGAGGGCGCGGTTGGCGTCTTCAAGCGGCAGCACAGTTTCAACTGTGGTTTTTAATTGGCCGGCGTCGACGAGACGCGCGATCTCGGTGAGTTGTTCGAGGTTGGGCTGGCTGCTAAAGAAGGTGGCCTTCACTCCGTATTTCGCGGCCTCCTGCTGCGAGGGCGGCTGGACGATCGACACCAGGGTTCCTCCCTTTTTGAGCACCGCGAACGAACGCTGCTGGGTTTCGCCGCCCTGGGTATCGAAGACGACGTCGACATCGCGGGCGACGTCTTCGAACTTCGTGGTCTGGTAGTCGATGGGCTCGTCGACGCCCAGTTCCTTCAAGTAGGCCTGATTGCGGCCGGAGGCGGTTCCATACACGTGGATGCCTTTTGCCTTGGCGAGCTGGACGGCAAAGCTGCCGACGCTGCCTGAGGCGCCGTGGATGAGCACCTTGCCGCCGGCGGTGAGGCCTCCCACATCGAAGAGGGCCTGCCAGGCGGTCTTTGCAGACACGGGAATCGATGCAGCGTGCGCGTGGTCGAGAGAAGCGGGCTTGGGTGCGACCTCGGCCAGCCCGGTGAGCACGTACTCGGCAAAGGTGCCCATGGCGGTTCCGAAGACCGGATCACCCTTTTTGAATTGGGTGACGCCGGAGCCGGGGGACTCGATTTCGCCGGAGAAGTCGAAGCCTATGGTTACGGGGAGCTGCAGAGGCATGACGTCTTTCATGTATCCGCCGCGGATCTTCCAGTCGATGGGATTGACGGCGGCGGCGCAGACACGGACGAGGACCTGGCCGGGGCCGGGGACGGGCTGAGGGACTTCATCCAGGGTGAGGGCCTGGGGCCCGCCGTATTGGTGGACGCGAACAGCTTTCATGGATCGATCTCCTTTGGCTGGGATTGAGATGCGCTGGGGGTGGCCGGGGGTTCAGGAGCGCGGCGAAGGTTGTGGTTTCCCACCCTTGCGCCCGACCACCCCAGCGACGAAGACCTGTCGCCGGGGACCCCGGTGAGGCGCAAGGATGGGGCACGGGAGTGTGATGCCTGCCCCAGAAAGAACAACTGCAGGTCCTTCGTCGCTCCGCTCCTCAGGATGACAGCGAGAGTATTGAAGCTGGCAATTAACAAGGCGAGCGGGATGTGGTACTTTTCTCACCGAACACCGTTGCCGAATCCACGAGTAACGGAAACAGAGAGGCGCGCGCGTGAGAGACGTGGCTGCGCCTGAATAGGAGCCCGCAATGCATTGGACCAAACGCATCGCGGCATGCGCACTACCCCTCTGTCTGGGGGTGGCGACGCTTGCCATCGGACAAGCCGCGTCTGCATCCACCGACAAAGCAAGCCTCAGGGACTGGTGGAAGAATGCCGTCATTATGGAGATCTATCCCCGCAGCTTCCAGGACTCGAATGGGGACGGGATCGGCGACCTGAACGGAATCACACAACGGCTGGACTATCTGAAGAGCCTGGGCGTGGATGCGATCTGGCTGACGCCGATCTATCCCTCGCCGCAAGTGGACTTCGGGTACGACATCTCGGACTACCAAGGGATCGCGCCCGAATACGGCACCATGGCGGATTTCGACAAGCTGATGGCCGAGGCCAACAAGCGCCATATCCGCGTGATTATGGACATGGTGATGAACCACTCGTCAGACAAGCACAAGTGGTTCCTGGAGTCGCGCGCGTCGAAGAAGAACCCCTACCGCAACTGGTATGTGTGGAAGGATGGCAAGGGCCAGACAGCCACCGACAAGGGCGACGTGCCGAACAACTGGCGTTCGGACTTCGGCGGGACGGCATGGGAGTGGGACGCGACCACGCGGCAGTACTGGTACCACAAGTTCTACACTGAGCAGCCGGACTTCAACTGGAACAATCCCAAGGTTCATCAGGCGTTCAAGGACATCATTGCGTTCTGGCTGAAGAAGGGCGTGGCGGGGTTCCGGTTCGACGCGATTACGACGCTGTTCGAGGATCCGCAGTGGCGCGATGACGATCCTGTGCTCGACAAGAGCGGCCAGCCGGTAAAGGGGCCTGACGGGCTGGTGGAGTTGAACGACACGCGCACCAACAACCTGCCGGAAGTGCATGACGTGATGCAGGAGATGCGGGCTTCAGCGGACAAGGGATTCAAGCCGAGCAGCTATCCGGGCACGCGCGTGTTTATCGGCGAAACGTATCTGCCGAATATTGCGGAGCTCGCCAAGCAGTATGGAACCGCGGAGAATCCGGAGTTCCATCTGCCCATGGATACGCAGATTCTGGGGATCAACAAGATGGATGCGGTGGCGTTTCGCGCGAAGCTGAATGATGTCGAGACGGGGATCGGGAACAACGTGCCGCTGCTGGTGTTCGACAACCACGACAATCCGCGCATCGACGCGCGCTACGGCGATGGAGTGCATAACGAGGACATCGAGCGGGTGCTTGCGACGGTGTTGCTCGCGAGCAAAGGCACGGCGCTGTTTTATTTTGGCGACGAGCTTGGGATGAAGACCACGCCGCCGGAGCGCAAGGAAGACGTGAAGGATCCGGTGGGGCGCAGGATGTGGCCGTTCTACAAGGGGCGCGACGGCGAGCGCACGCCGATGCAGTGGGACGATTCGGCCAATGCGGGCTTCACGACCGGGACGCCGTGGCTGCCGGTTCCACCGACGTATACGACGGTGAACGCGAAGGCGGAGGAGGGCAAGCCCGACTCGCTGCTGACGTGGTACCAGAAGCTGATCGAATTGAAGAAGACGCATGCGGCGTTCGCCGAGGGCAACAACCTGATGCTCGACCAGGACAACGCGAATGTGCTGAGTTGGCTGCGGCAGACACACGATGGAAAGCAGGTGCTGGTGAGCTGCAACTTCACAGCCGATGCGCAGACGGTGAATCTGTCAGGCGGAGGCGTGAAGAGGGCGACGGCGAAGACGCTGCTGAAGTCGCCGGGGGGATCGGATCCTGCGTCGCTCAACTCCGTGCAGTTGCCGCCGTTCGGGGTTTGGATTGGGGAGGTTGAGTGATTAGTGGGTAGTGAGTAGTGGTTAGTGAGTAGTGACTGGCCGGCGATTCCGTTTAGGGATCGCCGGTTTTGTTTGGGCGATGTATGGAGGTGTTCAAGGGACGCAAAAGCTGGTTCTTCGCTGCGCTCAGCGGGTTCTTCGCTGCGGCTCAGAATGACAAAGCATACAAAAAGCTTCAGCGCAGGATTGCGGCGAGAGCTGCATTGAGTCGCGGATAGGCGAAGGAGAAGGCGGAGTGGGTGAGGCGCGTGGGATGAACGCGGGCGCTGGCGAGCAGGGCTTCGTCAGCCATGTGTCCCAAGGCGGCGCGGAGGGCGAAGGCAGGAATGGTGAACAGAGCCGGCCGGTGAAGCGTATCGGCGAGCGCGCGGGTGAAGACGGCGTTGGTGACGGGATTAGGCGCGCACAGATTGAAGGACCCGCTGAGGTCGGAGGTGAGGAGGAAGCGAATCGCGGAGATGGCGTCGTCGAGGGCGATCCAGCTCATCCATTGGCGGCCAGAGCCAAGCTTGCCGCCGAGCCCGAAGCGGAAGACGGGGAGCATCTTCTGGAGCGCGCCGCCGCGGGCAAGAACGACACCGAAGCGCAGGTGAATGACGCGGATGCCGGCCCGGGAGGCGGGTTCAGTGGCGGCTTCCCACTCGCGGCAGAGATCGGCGAGGAAGCCGGCGCCGGGCTGAGAGGCTTCGTCAAGGACCTCGTCGCCGCGGTTGCCATAGATGCCGACCGCAGAGGCGACGAGAAAGACCGGCGGCGGTTGCGGCAGGCCGGCGAGCATGTCGGCGAGAACGCTGGTGGTTCTCACGCGGCTGGTCCACATCTCGCGCCGATAGGTGGGCGTCCAGCGCTGCGCGGCTACGTTTGCGCCGGAGAGATGAATGGCGGCGGAGAGGCCGTTGAGGGATGCGAAAGACGGCACGGGCCGCTGCGAGGCGGGGTTCCACTCAAGTTCCCGAGGACCGGCGGCGGGCCGGCGGACGAGCTGCACGATCTCGGCGCCCGAGCCGAGGAGCGAGCTGTGCATGGCAGTCCCCAGCAGGCCGGATGAGCCGCTCAAAAGTATCCTGTGCCCCGCAAGGCAAGTTGGATCCATCCATCCAGCATCGACGGCCAGGGTCAGGCTGGCGGGTGCTGTTTGTTTGAAGGTTTCATCACGCTTTGGTAGCATGCGAATAGATTTTGATCTGGGCAACAGCGGCAGCCCCAGCCGAAAGGGTTCCCATGACCGATCCCGCCATTGTACGGAACGAAGAGACTCAGAAGACCCAGGTCGACAGCGAAACGGCCGAGCGATTTATCGCCGAGAAGCATATCGGCGAGCGGATCAAGCGCCTGCGGCTGAAGAAGTCGATGGGGCTTGTGGAGTTGGGAAAGCACACAGGGCTTTCGGCTAGCTTCCTCTCGCAACTGGAGACGGGCCGCGTGGTGCCGACGCTGCGCAACCTGGCGCGCATTGCGATGGTGTTCTCGAAGGACCTGTCGTACTTTTTCGAGACGGAGCCGCAGGCGATGTTCCGGATCCACCGGCGGAAGGAGCGGGTGCGGATGCCGCAGACCGGCACCGACACGCCGACCTACTTCTTCGAAAGCCTGGGCTACATGGTGCCGGACCGGCACATGGATCCGTACTTTGCGGAGTTTATTCCGCTGAGCGCGCAGCACGAGCCGAAGGCGCACATGCATCCCGGGTACGAGTTCCTGTATGTGCTGGATGGCGAGCTGACGCTGCATCACGGCGACAACCGCTGCACTCTGGGGCCGGGCGATGCGGTGTATTTCGATTCGGGGACCGCGCATTCGTATTTCTGCCACGGAACAAGGCCGGCAAGCGCGTTGATCGTGACCATGCATCAGCCCTTGCCGCAGCCGACCGCGCTGACGCGCAATGCATTTCCGCCGGGAGTTCCGAAACCTGCGCCGGTGGCGGGTAATGCGCCGGGGATTCACGAGCGGCGCTCTTAGGTCTTAGCTCTCAAAAGCCTTTTTTTGATCGATCACTCTGAAGTGCATCGAGACATCTCTGCCCGGAATCGGTGCCGATATCTCTCAGTTTCGATGCGATCCGGTCGAACTTGCGGCCATCAAAGCGCAGTTCGTTATCGAAGGCCATTATGCATGCGATTCGTTGCTTCTCCGGCGAGAAGGAACTCAGTGCGGCAACTGCCACGTCCGGGCGACGATCAAGAAGATCAGCGTAGAACTTTCCCGCACCATCCACAACGTCCTCTCGCTGCTCTGCGATATCGAACAGGAGATGCAGCAGTTCGCTATCGCCGCGCCAGTAGAGATTTGCGATGTATTCTACGAGTCTTTCATCGCACAGATCGTCTTCGGGAGAGTTGGGCGGACGCTCAAGACAGTGTCGCAAGTCTTTTACGAGATGATCCCGATTAGGCTGATAGTTGGCGCCAAACACTGCAAGCGCGTAGGCAACGTCTCGGTCTCGCTGCGCATTTCTGTGTGGTTCGGTCTGGAGCTTGAGAATTTCGGCTGCAGGTACATTTGAATGAACCTGAGACACCACAATTCCCGGATCACAATCGTTGCATTCCGCGACGACATAGCTGACCCACGCACCCTGTTCTGGCGCACCGGATGGGCTGTCAAACCATGTGGTCGGATAGGCAATTCCTACCGTCCACTGCCCCGGCAGCACTTGAGCCGGGTACAACCCAGTAAGCTCGACGGTTCGGTCATCGCAGGTTACTTCCGCTGAGACATTACTCTGTACACGGGTGGATTCGGCAGCATAGGCGTTGAGAATCGCTTTCGGCACTAGAAACCCATCGGTTACACCTACCGGAGTCAGCGCCTTGGTGCCAAGTGAAAGCCTGATCTCCAAAGCTTTGCACGGCACCCGCTGCCCATCGACTACGAATTCGACGGCGATAGATTCCGAGTCATGGCGGACCTGCGAGCGGCAAGTAGAAGCAGCAAGTGCAAGTAGAGCGCAGATTGGCACAACTCGTTTCATGTCGATTCCAGCATGAAATATCGGAACGCCTATGATAGCCCGAAATGAGGCGTTCCGGTCGAGTCGTCGCCTATTGGGGAGTTTTGGGCCCGTGAGTTCGGCCGTCCTGGATCAGGTTTTTGTGCCGATTTGTGCTGACAACTTTGACTTTGTGGACTTCTTAGATATCCTGGACATTGAAAAATCAATAACTTCTTCGTTTCAACGGCCACTCAAAAGGGCTTCCCCGAGGGGAAGCCCTTTGTGGTTGGATGGCGGCTCTTAGCGGCGGCCCTGGATGGTGGTGGGGTTCTTGCCCAGTTTTTTGGCGGCGCGCTTGGCGGCGATGGCGTGCATCTCCTTGCCGATGTGGGACTGGTTGATGGAGAGCTGAATGGCGAGGTTGATGAGGTTGCCGGTGCCCCAGTAGAGCGCCAGGCCCGAAGCGTAATGCCACAGCGTGAAGCCGAAGATGATGGGCATCATGATGGCCATCATGCGGCGCTGGTTGGGATCCATGCCCGGAGACGGCGTGATGAACTGCGTCAGGAACATGGTGACGATGATGATGATGGGCAGGATGTGGAGCGGATCGGGCGCCGCCAGATCGTGCAACCATCCCCAGTTTGCCTGGCGCAGTTCGACCGTGTTCTGCAGCACGCGGAAGTAGGCGAAGAACAGCGGCATCTGGATGAGCAGCGGCAGGCAGCCGCCGTACATGTTGACGCCCTCGGTTTTGTAGAGCGCCATCATCTCGGCGTTCATCTCGGCGCGCTTGGGGTCAGTGGCCTTCAGGTTCGCGTACTTGCGCTTGATGGCCTCGACCTTGGGCTGAATGCGCATCATCTTGAGCGAGGAGCGCATCATCATGAGGCGCGTGGGCAACATGACGAGGTTGAACAGCGCCGTGAGAATGATGATGGCCCAGCCCCAGTTGGGAATGCCGTGCTCGTAGAGGAAGTGCAGGGCGAGGAAGAGCGGCTTGGCGATGACGCCGAGCCAGGAGCCGAACTGGATGAGCGACTCGAGCGTGGGGCCGGTCGGTTTGCCGTCGGCGCCGATGGAGTGGATCGCGGAGACGATATCCATCTGCTTGGGGCCGGCGTAGAGGCGAAGGCGCGTGTAGCCGCTAGTGTCGCCGACCGCGAGCCCGATGATGTCAGCAGGTCTCTTCTCGCTGTTGGGATTGGAGGGGTCAGTGGGCAGATCGACCGCGTTATGGAAGGTGACGACCGTGGCGCGACTGGGTTCGTCGGGCAGGAAGGCGGCGGCGAAGTAAAGGTCGGACGCGGCAGCGTATTGATACTCGCCGTCGAGCGTGGCGTTGTTCGAGACCTTGCGCACGTCGAGGGTGTCTTGCTTGCCGGCCAGCGACCATACAAACATGGACGGCGTGCGCGAGAGGCCGGGGATGCTGCTGCGGCCCTGGAACTCTTCCATGTCGCCCAGGCCGGCGGGCCATGCCAGAAGCGCGCGCACCGGCTGGCCGTAGCGGCGCACCTGCACTTCAGCGCTGATCACGTAGGTCTGGTCGAAGTGGAAGGTCTTCACCACATCGAGGCCGCCCTGCGCGTAATGGAACGTGAGCGAGTTGGGCGCCTGCACCACTCCGGTGGCCGAGGGCTGATAGAGAGCGTGGTTCAACTGCGAGTTGAGCGCCGGCTCATAAGTGAAGAGCGAGAGCGGGAATCCGAACTGCTGCGCGGCCTGTTGCTGCACCATGTCGAGCTGATGCGCCTGCGTGGAGTCCTTGTAATGGGAATTCTTGAGGATCCAGTGCTTGACCAGCGCGCCGCGATTCGAAAAGACGATGCGATAGTCGGCGTTCTCGACGGCGGTCTCCGTCTCAGAGGCGGCGACGATGGCGGGCGTTGCCGAAGCTACTTGCGCGGGGCCCTGACCGGGGGCAGCCGGCGCGGCGGATGCGGCGGAGCCCTGAGTACCCGCGTTCGCCTGCGGGGATTGCTGCTGGGTCTGCTGCGTCGGCGCGGGCGTGGCGGGCTTGGGCTTCTGGAAATACTGGAAACCGAGGATGACGGCGAGGCCCACAAACATCATGACGAGGAGCGACTGCATGTTGCCGCCGCCACCGCCGGCGCCGCCTGGACCACCCTGCGATTGCAGATTGGGATTTTGAAATTCGGGCAAAGGTTACGTCCTGTCTATCAAACACTCGGCAGACCGAAGTCTGCCGCTGCCTCTATGGTAACGGTTCGCGGGCAGTGCGCTGGTGCGATGCGGGGACCGGCACCTGGTCGAGTCCGCCGCGGCTGAAGGGATGACAGCGCAGCAGGCGACCTGCAGCAAGCGCCGATCCGCGCAGAGGTCCGTGCATCGCGATGGCGCTCACCGCGTACTCGGAACACGAGGGAAGGAATTTGCATCCGCCCACACCCAGAGTGTGCACGGCGGGCGAGAGCCATCGTTGGTAAAACGTGAGCAGGGCAAGCAGGATGCGGGTCATTGCGAAGCCTGGGCGGGGCTGCTGCGCTCGATTGCGGCGGGCTGGTTGGCGGCCGACTGATCGAGAGCGCGCAGGGCCTCAGCCCGTGCCTGAGTAAGGATACGCACGACTTCAGCTTCTAGTTTCGTGAAATCCATGGTCAACACGGTTCGCCGGGGATGAAAGATGAGGTCGATGCCCCGGGGGAGCAGATCGACGTGTCGGCGGAGGGCTTCGCGCATGCGGCGTTTGATGCGATTGCGCTCAGGGGCCTTGCCGAGGACCTTGCCTGCGGTGAGGCCGACGCGCGCGGATCCATCGGGGGCTCCGGGCTCCGCCTGAGCAGCCATGAACCAGCTCATCGAGGCGGACTGGCGCTTGCGGCCCGCGGCGTCGTAGGCGCGCTGATAGTCCGCGTGTTTGCGCAGACGCACGCCCTTAAGCGATTGCCTTGGCTCAGCAGACTTGGCAGGGGTGGTCATGAAGCTGGAAGGGATGGCCAAAACCACTGGAGAATTGCGGGCTTTGGCCCCTCATCGAGGCGCGACTTAGTCGCGATATCCGGCGCTGACGGCGACGCGCTTGCGGCCCTGGGCACGGCGGCGGCTGAGCACGGCGGCGCCGCTCTTGGTCTTCATGCGGGCACGAAAGCCGTGGGTCTTCACGCGGCGGTGGCGGTTGGGTTGAAATGTGCGCTTGGGCATCGAAATGCGCTCCTCTATCCTGACTGATTTCTGTGCCTTGACGGCAAGTCTTGAGTATACCGTAGATGGCGTTTGGAATCCAGTCGGGGGTGGCATGAAAGACTGTTGTCGGGGCTGTAGCAACCCTGTTCGAATGAGCGCCATCGTAGAGTGGAAATAGTCGATGAATGGCAGTGAAACCGTGACCGCGGTCACGTGCAAACGCCACTTTCACCATCTATGGTGCAATGAAAAATTGCCACGCGAAAGATGTGTTAATGAGGCGTTGCATGATGGTCCAAATGTGCTACCATCGGGACCGTTCAACAAAAGTTTCTAGCGTCCCACGGAACGAAATTCGTCTACAGCCCCGGGCCTCAGCGCAAGGGGCAGATCAACAGGCAGAATCACCAAAAAGCAGCAGATAACGACGGGAGCTCTTTTTTCCCGCCTGCGAACTGGTGTTGTCTAAGAAGCGATCGGATGAAGCGTTTTAAAGGGACCAGGCAAGGATTGTACCAATGGCATTTGCAATGACGCCGGCATCCACGGCACTCAATCCCTGGCTTCAGATTCTCGCTGCTCTCGAGAAAAAAGTGATTCGCCAGTCGTTCGAAACCTGGTTGAAGCCTACGCGGTATAGCCATGCCGCGGGACGCACTCTCTATGTGAGGGTGCCGGCGCCGGAGTTCCGGCACATCGGCGACAAATATGGCGACCTGATCCAGGAAGCGATTGATATGCAGAGCCTGGACTTTGACGATGTGTGTTTTGTGACCGCGGAGGAAGACCCGTCGGTTCCGCCACAGCGCAGGGATGGCGGCTTCGGTCCGGTGGCGTCGCATGCGCCCACGGCTCCGCCGCCGGCTGCGGCTCAGCGCAATCCCGAGCAGGCGCGGTTCGACTGGTCGACCGCCGCGCAGCTGAACTCGCGCTACACCTTTGACAACTTTGTGATCGGCAACGGCAACCAGTTCGCGCGCGCCGCAGCGCTGGCCGTCGCCGAGCGTCCTTCGCGCGCCTACAATCCGCTGTTCCTCTATGGCGGCGTGGGCATGGGCAAGACGCACCTGATGCACGCCATCGGCCACGAGGTGAAGCGGCGCAATCCGACCGCGGTGATCTCCTACGTGTCGGCCGAGAAGTTCACCAACGAGATGATCACGTCGCTGCGCAACGATCGCATGACCAGCTTCCGCGATCGCTTCCGCTCCGTCGACGTGCTGCTGATCGACGATATTCAGTTCATCGCGCAGAAAGAGCGCACCCAGGAAGAGTTCTTCCACACGTTCAACGCATTGCACGAAAGCATGCGGCAGATCGTGATCGCGTCAGACCGTCCGCCGAAGGAACTGGCCGAGATTGAAGACCGCCTGCGTTCGCGTTTCGAATGGGGTCTGATTGCTGATATTCAGCCGCCGGATCTCGAGACCAAGGTCGCCATTCTGCAGAAGAAGGCCGAGTCGGAGCAGGTTACGCTGCCTACCGACGTGGCGCTCTTCATCGCCTCCAACGTCCGCACCAACGTCCGCGAGCTCGAGGGCGCGCTGGTGCGCTTGATTGCCTGGTGCCAGCTGAATCACATGGAGATCACGCTTTCAGCCACGCAGCAGTGCCTGAAGCAGTTCATCGATATGCAGGTGCGCAAAGTTACCATCGAAGCCATTCAGCGCGCCGTGGCCGAGCAGTTCGGCATGCGGGTTGCTGATCTGAAGCAGAAGAACAACTCGCGCCAGGTGGTGGTGCCGCGGCAGATTGCCATGTACCTGGCGAAGCAGATGACCGAAGCCAGCTTGCCCGAGATCGGCCGCCAGTTCGGGAACAAGCACCACACCACCGTGATGCACTCGATCGGGAAGATCGATGAGCTGCGGCGGACGGACAAGGACCTGCATCGGACGCTGAACAAGCTGCAGGAATCGCTGAACGGATGAGTTTGCTGTAAACGCAAATCAAACAGAAAAGGCCGCGCGATGTGCGCGGCCTTTTCTGTTTGCTGATCGGCTTGTCAGTGCGGTGCGATCAGGCGGCCCTGGGCATGATGCGCATCTGCTCGCAGCGGTCGCAGTTGCCGCAGGGGCCCTCGTAGCCGTCTCCGAAATAGCGCAGGAGAAATTCGCGGCGGCAGGAGCGCCATTCGGCGAAGCTCTGCATCTTCTGCAGGCGCTGCTTGCGAAGCTCCTTCTGGAACTTCTGCTTCTCGGCCGCGGCCTCAATGACCTGCGAGAGGAGGCACGCGCTGGTGGTTTCAAAGAAACCGTCTTCGAGATGGCGAATGGCTTCAGTCTCTTCGAGCCGGTGCAGCAGGCCGACGAGCTTGCGGGCGTTGATGCCGGTCTCGAGCGCGATCTCGTCGCGAGTCATGGGGCCCTTCATCGCGATGAGCGCGTTGTAGACGGATTCGAGGCCTTCTGAATCGACGTGTGCGGGGCCGGTCTTGAACTGCTGCGCGGAGATGTCCTGCGGACGGTAGAAGAGAACGGCTTCGGCGGGCTCGCCGTCGCGTCCGGCGCGTCCGATCTCCTGGTAGTAGGCATCGAGAGAGTCGCTCGCGTCGGCGTGGTAGACAAAGCGAACGTCGGGCTTGTCGACGCCCATCCCGAACGCATTGGTGGCGACGATGACCGGCACTTCGCCGCGCATGAATTTGTTCTGGATTTCCTCGCGCTGTTTGGCCTTGAGTCCGCCGTGATAACAGAGCGCTTCAACATGCATCTGCTGAAGGTCGGCGGCAATGATCTCGGCATTCTTGTGTGTGGCGACATAGACGATGCCGGGCTTCTCAGCGAATTCGACGCGGCGCAGCAGCGAGGCGTACTTCTCGTCCTGGGTGGAGAACTGGTCGACGCGAAGGGAGATGTTGGGGCGGTCAAAGCCGTGCACCAGCACACGCGGATCGCGCAGGCCGAGGCGGGCGATGATCTCAGTGCGGGCGTCGCGCGAAGCGGTCGCGGTCATGGCCAGCGTGGGCGGATGACCGAGCGCTTCAATCACCTGGCACAGGCTCAGGTAGTCAGGGCGGAAGTCGTGCCCCCACTGGCTGATGCAGTGCGCCTCATCGATGACGATGAGCGAGACATGCGCGGCGCGAAGACGATCGATGGTCTCGGGTTTGCGCAATTGCTCCGGGGCCAGGAAGATGTATTCCACCTTGCCCTGTTCAATGCGGTCGAGGACCTCTCGCTGCTCGCTGGCCGACAGCGTGGAGTTGACCACGGCAGTGGGCTCGAGCCCGCTGGCTTCGATGGCATCTGCCTGATCCTTCTGCAACGCGATGAGCGGCGAGACGATGACCGTGGAGCCTTCGAGCAGCGCCCCGGCGATCTGGTAGACGGCCGACTTGCCGGAGCCGGTGGGTTGCACGAGAACCGTGTCGCGGCCTTGCAGCAGCGATTGAATGGCGTCGTTC
>Ga0206908_1113_pt1 | contig 14587 bp, 13 predicted proteins | sample Alteio_BWOrgHeat_78_FD_152979 | JGI IMG/M metagenome (GOLD analysis project Ga0206908, IMG submission 152979) | Enriched cells from forest soil in Barre Woods Harvard Forest LTER site, Petersham, Massachusetts, United States -... | ecosystem: Environmental > Terrestrial > Soil > Temperate forest >... | reverse complement strand
AGGACATCTTTTTCGATTTGCAGCACTTTTCGTGGTCGCATTCCTGGTTTTCTGGGCAATTCGCGGCTACATTGTCCCCAAAAGCTTCGGCCAGTATGGGCATTACCGAGCGGCCGCTCTAGGCGAGATCGCCGCTCACCAGGAACACTTCGCCGGGCACGAGACTTGTGAGACATGTCACAGTGACGTGCTCGATGTGAAGAAGGCCGGCAAGCACGCCGGAGTGAACTGCGAGGCATGCCACGGGCCCCAGGCGCAACACGCCAGTGACCCGGGCTCGGTGACCCCACCGTTGCCGGATACCGCGGTTCTCTGCGCGCGCTGCCACGCCGCCTCCGCCGCCCGCCCCAAGAACTTCCCGCAAGTCAAGATCGACGAGCACTCCAACGGAATGCCTTGCAAGACCTGCCACCAACCCCACAGTCCGGCCATCGGAGCCGCTCCGGCCGCAGGAGGCGCCAAGTGAACCTTTCCCGCCGACGGATTCTCGTTCTGCTGCCCACGGCCGCCATCGCCTGGAAGTTCGTAAAGGCCGGCACTCCTGAAGCCGCGCCCAACTACACCATGTCCGAGCACTGGTGGGGCATGCTCATCGATATCCCCAAGTGCATCGGCTGCGGCAACTGCGTCCGCGCCTGCCAGGCGGAGAACGATGTCCCCGATGGCTTCTTCCGCACCTGGGTCGAGCGCTACCACGTCACCGACGTCAACATGACCAACCCCGAGGTGATCTCGCCCGACGGCGGCAAAGAAGGCTTTCCCGCCGTGACCGAAGACGCGGGCAAGTATTTCTTTGTGCCTAAGCTCTGCAACCACTGCGCCGACTCGCCGTGCACGCAGGTGTGCCCGGTGGGCGCGACGTTCGTGAGCCCCGACGGCGTGGTGCTGGTAGATCAGAAGTACTGCCTTGGATGTGCCTACTGCGTGCAGGCCTGCCCCTACGGATGCCGCTACCTGCATCCCGAGAAGCGCGTCGCCGACAAGTGCACGCTCTGCTATCACCGCATCACCAAGGGACTGACGACCGCCTGCTGCGAGAGCTGCCCGACCGGCGCGCGTCGACTCGTCGATTTGAAAAACCCCAACGATCCCATTCACGCATTCCTGAAGCGTCCATGTGCTCAAGCCGCAGATTGCCACCGGCGCCAAGGTCTACTACAACGAGCTGGATGGATCGGTGAGATGAAAGCAGTCGTCAGTTTTCAGTTGTCAGGTTTCAGCCGTTGGGGGCTTGCGTTAACGGCCTCGAATGGCGATCCAGCGCTGAGAACTGACAACTGACAACTGGGAGCAAGTTATGCATGGTGTTGAAGGCTTCATGTATCCGAACGAGATCGAGCTCCAGTGGAGCGTGCTCATCGTTCTCTATCCATTCATCACGGGGCTGGTGGCGGGCGCATTCATTCTGGCCTCGCTGGAGCGCATCTTCCGCGTCGAAGCGGTCAAGCCCACCTATCGCCTCGCACTGCTGACAGCGTTGTCATTCCTGATCGTGGCGCCGCTGCCGCTGCAACTCCACCTCGGCCATCCCGAGCGCTCGCCGGAGATGTATTTCACTCCGCACAGCACCTCGGCCATGGCCATGTTCGGCTATGTATACCTGTGGTATCTCATGGCCGTACTGGTCTTCGAGATCTGGCTCGACTACCGCCGCGAGATTGTGCTGCACGCGCAATCGTCCAAGGGACTGCTGCGCGTGATCTACAACGTGATGACGCTCGGTTCGAAGAACATCAGCCCGCGGTCGCTGCACATTGATGAGCGCGTGGGCTGGGTCGTCACCCTGATCGGCATCCCTTCCGCCTTCATGCTTCATGGCTACGTCGGATTCATCTTTGGATCGATCAAGGCGAATCCCTGGTGGTCGTCGCCGCTCATGCCGGTTGTGTTCATCTTCTCGGCGATGGTCTCCGGCATTGCGTGCGTGATGCTGCTCTACATGGCGACCACGAAATTGCGCGGCCAGAAGATCGACATGCGCTGTGTCGACACCATCGCGATGTATCTCTTCTACACCTTCATCATCGACTTCAGCCTGGAGACGCTCGACCTGATCCACCGCATCTACGAGGCCGACGAGTCGTTCCGCAGCCTCAACTTCATGGTGCACACGAAGCTCTACTTCTCGCACATCGTGGTGCAGATCTGCCTGGGTACGCTGGTGCCGCTCATCCTGCTCGGCATTACGCAGGTCACTCATCTTCACGATGCCGCGCGCAAGCGCATGTACACCATCGCCGGCATTCTTACCATGATCGGCATCTTCGCCATGCGCTGGAACGTGGTGATCGGCGGGCAGCTTTTCTCGAAGAGCTTTCTCGGCTACACGACATACAAGATGAGCATGGTGACGCGCGAAGGCCTGTTGCCCGCAGTCGCGCTTACCATCCTGCCGCTGGGAATCCTATGGGTCCTGATCAAGCTGCTGCCGCCGTGGCCGGAAGCGCATCTGCCCGTCCCCAACGAGCAGAAGCCTGTCGAAGCCGCGGCCGATTGATAGAGACGACGGAGGACGCTCCAATGGGGTAACTCAGACAATGACGCCTCCCGAAGTGATCGAGCAGCTCTCCAGCCGCATCGACGACCTGGAACGCCGCGTCTCCCAGTTGGAGCAGCGCCCGGTCACCGCCCCCGCCCCGAGCGTCCGGGCCAGGGAAACGCCGCGCTCTGTTGAGATCGCCACGGAAGAATCCTGGCAGCTCGCTCCGGCACTCACTGCGATCGGTGTCGCGTTGCTCGGCATCGCGGGCGCCTATGTTCTGCGTGCTCTCGCGGGAGCCGAAATCCTGCCGCGTATGATTCTCGGCATCCTCGGCGCGGCCTACGGAATCGGCTGGGCCGTGGCCGCGACGCGAACCTCAAAGCAATTTGCGAGCGGCCTTTATGCCGCTACCTCGGTCCTCATCCTTGCGCCTATGCTTTGGGAGATGTGCCTGCGCTTCCAGGCCATGAGCCCGGTCTTCGCGGCCGCCATTCTCTGCGTCAATCTCGCGCTGATTGCCTCGCGCCGCGCCCATGACGCGCCCGCATTCTCGCTGCTCTTCGCCGGATCGGCGGCAACTGCCCTCGCGCTCTCGATCGGCACGCGCAGCATGATCCCCTTCACCGCGATCCTGCTGGCCATGGCGCTGTTCGCCGAGATTCAACGCATTCGTTCCCGTGCGCTCTCCGTCGCGCCCTTCGTTTTGCTCACTGCGGACGCGGCCGTATGGGCGCTGCTGTTCATCTATCGCGCGCCCGCCGCGGCTAGGCCGGAATACTCCGCGCTCAGCCCCATCGTTGTACTTGCCGCGCCGCTACTGCTCTTCGTCATTCAGGCCGCTGCTGTTGCAGTTCACACCTGCATCCGCCGCCAGAGAATCACAATCTTCGATGCGATCCAGATGATGGCGGCATTTGCGCTGTTAGTCTTCGGCGTCTTCTGGACCGCTCCATCCCTCGCTCCGCGCACAATCGGATGTCTCGCGCTGGCGCTCTGCGCCGCCTGTTACTGGATCGCTTTTGACCCGTTCCATCGCACCACGGAACCCCAGAACTTCCGCTTATTCGCGACGTGGGCCGGGCTGCTGCTCGCATGGGGACTCTACCTGCTTGAGCCGCCGTCGTGGGCTGCTGTCACCTTCGCGATGGTTGCCGTCGCCGCCGTCCTCGCCGCTCCGCACCTGCATTCCGCCACGCTTGAAGGCCACGCCGTTGTCTATCTCGCGCTGGCAGCGCTGGCCTGCGGGTTGCCGGCCTACGCATGGCACGCCATGATCGCCGACGCCCCCGCGCATCCCGCATGGCCGCTCGCGCTCCTCAGTGCCATGGCGATTGCGGCCTACGCGGTTTGCAGGGAGCAGAAGGCGGAAGACGCGGCGCATCAGGCCATTCATTTGGCCTTTGCCCTGCTCGCCGCCTCGGCCGCATGCGCGTTGCTCACCCATGGACTGCTGGCCATCACCGGCTTGGCGCTTCACGCTGAAACGTTCCACATCGCGCTTCTGCGCACCGTCGCCCTCTGCGCGCTGGCCCTGGCTCTGGCCGTCGGTGGAGTCCGCCTGCATCGCGTCACCATGAGCAGGGTGGCCTATGTGCTTCTCGCCTTCGTGGTTTTGAAGCTGGTCTTCGAAGACCTGCGGCACGGCCATCTGGGATTCCTTGCCGCGTCCATCGGGATCGTCGCGGTGACGTTGATTGCCGTGCCCAGAGTTGCCGCTCGCGCTGGCCGCGGGCCCGGGTGAACGTAGCAACCATGGCGAGGTCAGACCGCGCACACTCGGCGGCGTAGTCGATCCGCCAGCGACATTGCATGCCGTTAGTGCGAGTCTGGAGGTGCGACAACCTCCGTAGACGGCACGGAATTCTCATCGACGGAGGAACCGACACGCCTCTGCATCATGACGGTGAACGATCCCCAGATAAGAATCAGCAGGAAAAGGGCGGCAGCCACGAAGAACGGAATCTTCAATACCGGCCATAGTTTCGACGGAAGCTGATCAGCTAGCTTATCGCGGAAGGTCTCGTTGAAGCGGGTTGGAGTATCTTCGCCTTCCGATGCTGGCTGCTTCCACTTGGAAGCCAGATAGGTGGCTCGCACGTTCGACAGGAGCACCGCGGCGATGACGACGGACCAAAGGCTTATCCGGCCCCCCGCCAGCTGATTCATGACATACGTAGCGAAGACCACCACCGCGGCGGGAAAGCTGTGCTCGCGCACCCCCATGCCACCAACCCAGTGGACGAAGAAAACTACCGCGCCAATCACCAGCATCACCGTTCGTGCCGCAGTGCCCGGCATGAACGAAGCAAAGACAAAAAGCGCCGCCAGGTTGATGATGCCGACGATGAGACAAATCCAGAAACCTTGCTGGCCGAGGTAATCTACGTCCCAGGCATTTTCGATGGTCGGCCAAAAGAGGCTCTTCAAACGACCGTCGCCCTTCTTGCGGTCTCCAGACAGGCCCAATGTTTGCATAGCAGCGATATTGCTGGAGCCAATTCGGGGAAGTCAACGTCGAAACCTCTCAGGATTGCTAACGCCGGTCGAATGCCGCCAAAAGAGAGAGGGTGCTCAGACCATGCAGCGTCTGAACACCCTTCTTTGTCTGGTTGGCTGTCGTGAGCCCTACTGCGTTACCGGCTCCGCTGGAGGCGTCTTCGGCGCCTTCAGGCGTGGCGCGCCCGGCGGAATCGGCGGAGCGGGTGCCGCATCCGCATTCGCCGGCGGTGGCGGCGTGGCCGGGAACCCCGAGCCCTTCTTAATCCGCACATCGCCGACGTCGGTGTTCAGCACGATCTTGGCGCTTCCCCCGCCGATCCTTCCCATGACGGACTTGCTCTCTTCACCGCTGATCGTGAGCGGAAACTCGGAGACGATGTCGCCATTCCGGGTGTTGCCGCTCACCGTGGCTGAGGCATTGGGCGGCAGCGTGATCTCCATATCGCCATGCCCGCTGTTGATCTTGGCTTCGATCGAGAACGGTCCAGCCGGCGCGATGCTGACGTTGCCGTCGCGGTCGGAGACATACGTATCGCCGTAGATCTGCGTCAGGTCGATGTTCTTCGAGTGCGTCTCGACCCGCACCGGACCCTTCACTTCGGTGATGCGCAGGTCGTCATCGTTCAGCGTGAGATCGCCCGGCAGATCGCCGAACTGCAGATCCGTCACCGAGGTGTGCAGATGCGCAGACCCGGTCAGGTTCTCCATGTGCGCTTCGCCGAAGATGTCGCCGTTGACCAGAACCTTGCCCTTGATCTCCGACAGAGTCAGGTCGTTGCAGCGGCCGTCCGCGGTAATGTCGCCGTTGATCTGGTGGGCTGAAATGTCGCCCTTGTCATTGGAGAAGTGCACCTGCACCGATCCCTGGATATCGCTGAGCCGCACATCGCCGTGCCCGGCAGTAATATTCGCGCCATTTCCCAGTCCCGCAGCCGTGACATCGCCGCGGTTCACGTTCAGTGACACCTGCCCCGATTTCGGCACGATCACTGTGAGGTTAACGCGGCCGCTCGAGTGGCCGGCCGACTTCACCAGCACCGTCTTGCCGCTCACCGTCACGTGCGCCGCCTCGGACTCGAAGATCTTCTGCGCCTCGCTGTCCGAGTTGGCATACGCCACCTCGTGCGCGTTGATCTGCACCGTCGATGTATCGCCCGCCGTGACACTCACATCGCCGCGGGGATTCTCGATGACGATCACCGCGCCTTGCGGCACGTCGGTATTCAGCACCTGCTGGTCCAGATCGTGTTGCGGACGGCCCAGCATGTTGAAGAAGTCGTTATCGTCTCCTCCGAACCCGGTGTGCATCCAGTTCCAGTTGGCGTGCGTCCACGAGGCGGACACGCCGATGATCGCCAGCAGAATCAGCAGGCCCACGTAGTTGCCGCCGCGCCGCACCGGCGTCTTGCCGCGCAGGTCGAGCGCCCACTCGCCCAGCATCGCCAGGCCGGCGAAGATCAGCATCAGCGGCCACCAGCGGCCATACCACTCCCAGAACTGGGCGGCGTCGATGCGTCCGGCGTAGACCAGCAGTGCGATCACGCCGATCCCCACCAGAATCAGTGGTCCGACGATCGAGGGAACGCGAGGTGCATAAGCCCCTCCGACCCCCGCCTTCCATACGTGGCGCTGCGCGCGGTATGCATCGCGCTGGGCCCGCCACGCGGCCTTTTGCTGTTCACGATAGACCCGCCACTGAGTGTGCGGATCGTAGGGTGGCATACCCCCAGGGGGCGTGCCGGGAGGAACATTGGGAGGAACGCTGCTCATAGTCCACCTCCATTGCGATCGATGTCGTTCCGGCTGGCCGGGACGATGGAGGTTTCAGTTGTGGCCGGTGACTGCGCCGGCGCTCCCATAGGCTGACCCGGATACGGCTGATACCCCGCGTAGGGGACATCCGGATACGGTTCGTTGGCCAGCGCCGCGCGCTCCGCCAGTTTGATCACTCCCACAAGGATCAGAAGCAGCGGCCAGAACAGATGCCAGAAACTGGAGATGATGTCGGCCTGGTGCAGCAGCGCCAGCACACCGATCAGCAGCAGGATGGCCGGGCCCATCAGACGGCGAATCAGGATATAGCGGTTCATCGTGCACCTCCGGAGCCGTCGTTGGGATTGCTGTCATTGGGCGATTGCGGCGGCGCTTCCCCATGCCCCATGCGGCGGATCATCAGCCACACGCCCAGCGCAATCAACATCAGCGGCCAGGTGAACTCCCACAGGCGCCCGTTGAAGATATCGAGCTGGCCGAGCAGGAACAGCAGGCCCAGTCCGATCAGCACGATGGCCCCGATAGGCTCCTTGCGCTTCCAGTAGACCGGCGGAACCGGAGGCATCGGTGGAATCGGAGGCGCGGCGTACGGCGCATAAGGTGGTGGCTGCTGTCCGGCTTGCGGCGGCTGCCATGCGGGCGCCCCATAGGGCGGCTGGTAGGCGCTTCCCGGCGCTCCCGCGGCAGGATTTATCGGCGGCACCCCGCCGGCCGGCGGATACGGCGGCTTGGTCCCCAGGTTGAGCCAGTTGCCAACCTCGTTCAGGCCCAGAGGATCAGGCACCGGCTGTCCGTCACGGCGCGCCTTGGCCGTGTGATAAGCCTCGAACGACTGGTAGAGAACCCAGGCCGCGATAAACAAGCCGAAGATCGGGTAGTGATCCGTGATGCTGATCAGCACCGCGAAGATCACCACGTGAATGAATCCCTTGAAAAACTGGCCGTTGTACATGGCGCCGACACCGGGAATCAATCCCAGTACGGCCGCCGCGGCTGGATTTGGAGCGCCCGTAGGGGGCGCCGCAAACGGATTCGGTACCGCCTGCCAGGCTACGCTGCACGGCTCGCACAACACCTGTCCGCTGCTTCCGCGGCGTACGCAGGAGGTGCAAAGAGCCCTGCCGCAGTTCTGGCAGAAGGCTGAGGCGGGGACACCGCTATGATTTACGCAGTCCATACGCTGCTCCTTTTTCTTCTTCCTTCCCGGAGCCGCCAACGGAACCCCTGAGGACGAAGCTATGTCCTTGGGGCGTACCGGAATGCGCGGGCTGATCGTGAAGTGATAGCGATGTCTCCAGCAAATCCACACTGTTGAGCGCCGGTGTTACCGACTGCTGTGGCGGACTCACGCGGGATCCGCCTTCCTTGTGATTGGGGTTCTGCTTCGATTCTCCCGAGGGCTGCGGCGTCTTTTGCTGTTCGCTCTCGGTTTCGTTATTCCGCCGCATTTCGCGGACGCGTGACTGTACTTCGTACACCAGGCGAAGGTGATCGTAATAGCGGACGATCGGGGTGTAAGCCACCGTGATCTGCCGCTGCATATACATGCGGATTGAAGTGGGCTTCAGATCTGCAACCCGAAGCTTGGTGATGCGTACTCCCGTCATGTTCAGGGTCAACGCGATGGAGAAAAACGCCATGGCCGCCGTCATCATCAGGCGAGGCTCGGCAAAGCGGCGAACGTAGCCCATGAAGCCGGGGCGCTGCCAGGCCGGAACGCGAACGCTTTTGGCGCGGCCCTTCTGCAGCGGCACGCCGGCGGTCATCATCCCCGCGTCGCCCGCGGCCACGCTCAGCTCGGCTGTCTGCCCGGGGCCCGTCTGCGCCAGGATCCGGTCCAGAAGCCCAGCCGGCACCTCCGGCTCAACGGATAAAAAATCCAGCCATTCGCGGCCGCGCCGCGCTTCCTCAAACATTGCCGTGCAGGCCATGCAGGTCGCCATGTGATTGGAGAACGTTGCCTCGTCCTCAGGCCGCAGCAGACCGTCCAGCGCATCCGCCAACAGGGTCTCCCACTGTCCGCAGGCGGGGGAAGTCGGAATGTTCGTACGCTCGGCCATTTACATCACCTCCCGTTTAGTACGTTCTAGCAGGCGCGCAAGTTCCGCGCGGCCCCTGCTGATGCGGGACTTGACCGTCCCCTCGGGGATCTGGAGGACCTGGGCGATTTCCTTGTAATCCATGTCCTGTAAGTCTCTTAATATCACGGCTTCGCGCAATTCCACTGAAACATGCGACAGCGCCTCCTGCACCATCTTCCCCAATTCCTTGCGCGCCGCCATCTCGTGCGGCGAAGGATCGCGACCCACCAGCCGGTCCACCGGCCGCAATTCCTCGGTCTGATCCCAACCCTCGTCCAGAGAACCGGTGGCCCGCTGGTTTTTGGTCCGGCGGAAGTTGTCCACCAGCAGGTTGCGGGTCATCGTGGTGATCCACACCTGCAGGCTGCCCCGCGTCGTGTCGAAGCTGCTCAGATTCGAATAGATTTTCAGAAAGACGTCCTGGGTCAGGTCTTCCGAGTCGGTAGGGGAACCCGTAAATCGGTAACAAAGTCCATATACACGTTTATGATGCGCACGCACAAGCTCGGCCCATGCGGCGGAGTCGCCGTCCATGCAGCGCCGGACGGTCCTGGACCAGTCGATTTCCAACGGTCTCGCTTCCCCGTCCATCCTGCCGGCTCCTTCTCCCCGTGCCTGCGGCGCCAGGTCGCGGCCCGAGTCGCCGCGCCGCGTTTCGCCGTTCACCCGGGCCCCGGCGCTAGCCGCTTCCCCCGGGCAGGCGCGCCGGTCTGATCCATTCAGGACTGCATGCGCGGGTGCTTTTGCCATGTCCGCGCCGCGTCGTTCCGACGGGTTCCACACGCCCACTCCCACATCGCTCCAGCGTAATGTGCCAACGCACTGCATATGTGGGCTATACGCAGTGTCCTGCACACCGGTTCCCGAAGCATTCACGGGGGTTCGCCAAGCATTCTAAACCGCTGGCCGTCCCTCGCCTGTGAAGAACGTTCGAGTGCGGTCCAAAGAGTTGCAAAACGGAACTGCCGCGCCCCAACCCCAAGCCGGGATTGGGATATGCTGAGGCTGCCCCGCCGCAAGTGAGGAGACAGGAGAGGAGACATGAAGAGATCGCTCGCAATCCTTCTGCTTGCCTCCTCGACCGCCGCGGCCCACGCCGCAAGCTTCGACTGCGCCAAAGCCCACACCCCGCAGGAGAAGGCAATCTGCGCCTCTCCCGAGCTGAGCAAGGCCGACGACGGGATGGCCGCGGCGTACAAGGCGGCCCTCGCCGCCGCGCCCTCCGAGTTCCACGAGCGGATCCGCGACTCCCAGCGCGCTTGGGTCCGGCGCATTACGCTCAATTGCCGCCCCGGCAATCCCAATCGCCCCCTCGACGCTTGCCTTCACGACGCCTACAAGGCCCGCACCGACGCCCTTGAGCACACCCTGGATTCTGTTGGCGGCGTGAAGTTCATCCGGCTCTCCGTCTCCTTCACGGTGCCCGATTCTCCCGAAGACGCCGAAGCCGATAAAGAGCGCGGTGTCAGTCCGGTGGCCACCTTTGATGCGTCCTGGCCGCAGGCTCTCTCGAACTCGCCGGAGTGGCTGGCCTGGAACTCGGCCATTGAAGATACAGCCCGCGATTTGGCCTCGCAGGGCAAGGCCGGCTCCGACCGCAAATGGGAGCCGGAATGGGTTGACGGCATGGACACCGATCTCGAGACGACCCTCGGGCTGGTCACTCCCCGGCTGGTTACGGCGATCGTCAGCAATGAGTGGTACGGCCACGGCGCGGCCCATCCGAATACCGACTCGTTGAAGTTCAACTGGATGCTGAAGGAGAAACGCGCGCTCAGGGCGGAGGACGTGTTTCGCGCCGGATCGGGCTGGCAGCAAATCCTCTACGACCGCACCGACAAATATCTGCACTCGGCGCTCGACCAGGATTCGGACGGAGACTATCAGAAGTTAGGTGAGCCGGGCGCGATGGCCGAGACGGTGCGCAAAATCGTCGAAGATCCGCAAAGCTGGACCATCGATGCTAAGGGGATCACCATTGTTTTTGAGCAGTATGCGGTAACCTGTCGCGCCTGCACGCCCGAGCCGTTCACCCTGACCTGGGACAGCCTGAAGTCCGTCCTTAACCCGGAATTCGAGATTCCGGGATCTCCAAATCCATAACGCCCCGCCGAACGTTCTGCTAGAGCGACAAGTCCCGCCGGCCCGGACGGCAGCGAAAGCCAGCCATCGCGAACCGGCTCGTAACTTTATCCCGCAGCGTACATCCAACGGGTGCACTGCTTCCCTGCGCGCTGGAGGTAAACCATGTTGTATCGTGTTCTGACCGTAGCAACCATCCTGTTCGTGGTCCTGCTCATTGGCCGCGTCTACGTGCAGGCGCGTCCGGCGGCTTCGTCGCCGCTACCGGTGGCGGCCGCCGATGAGCCGCGCGCCCAGGCTTCGACGCGCGAGACCGCCGTCTTTGCCGGAGGCTGCTTCTGGGGGGTCCAAGGTGTCTTCGAGCGAGTCAAGGGAGTTGTCGACACCACCGCCGGCTACGCGGGCGGCACCCGCGACACCGCGACCTACGACCAGGTCAGTTCCGAAACCACCGGGCACGCGGAGAGCGTGAAGGTGGTCTACGATCCCTCCCAGATCACCTACGGCCAGCTCCTGCGCGTCTTCTTCAGCGTGGCGCACGACCCCACCCAGCTCAACCGCCAGGGGCCTGACACCGGAACGTCCTATCGCTCGGCCATCTTCTACACCAATGATGAACAGCGGCGCATCAGCGAGGCCTACATCGCCCAGCTCGACGCGGCCAAGGTCTTCAGCAGCAAAATCGTCACCGTGGTCACGCCGCTGAAGGGCTTCTACGATGGCGAAGACTACCACCAGGACTACGCGCTCCATCATCCCGAGAACCCCTACATCCTGGTCTGCGACAAGCCGAAGATCGGTGCTCTCAAGGAACAGTTCCCCGAGCTCTACCGGGAATACAAGGGGAAATAATAGCAAGCCGTCGGAGGCGGCGGCTTCAGGCCGGAACGAATCGCAACGCCACCGAGTTCATGCAGAACCGCATCCCGGTCGGGGGCGGCCCGTCATCAAAGACGTGCCCGAGATGTCCATCGCACAGCCGGCACGAAACCGCCGTCCGCACCACCATCTCGCTGCCGTCGGGCGTCTCCACAATGTTCTCCGGCGCGATGGGTTCCCAGAAGCTCGGCCAGCCGGTCCCGGAATCGAACTTGGCCCGCGACGAGAATAGCGCCAGGTCGCAGCCCGCGCAGCGAAACACGCCGCGCCGCTCCTCATGCAGCAACGCCCCGGTGAACGGCCGCTCGGTGTCGGCGTGCCGCATCACCCAGTAAGCATCCCGCGAAAGCATTCTCCGCCACTCATCATCGCTGCGGATCAGCCGTGGCACGGTTTGGGTTCCGGTCTTCGTCCCGTAGGCGCCAATCAGCGCGATGGTCACCTCGCGTGGCCCCTCGTCAGCCGCCAGTGGCAGCGCAGAAGCCACCGTGCCCCGCCGCAACCCGAAGAACGCCAGCCCGCTGACCGCCGCCGCCCCGCCGAAGATGAAGGCGCGGCGCGACCATTCTCTGCCCGGGCGCTCCGGAGCCTGCAGTGTTGGATCACCGAAAAGCAGCATACCCATTCGACAAGCGAAAGGCCCCAAACGTCGCATTCTGTTTCATTGATGGGCTATTGCTGTTTCGCTGCACTGTACGATACCGGCCGCGATGCCGGCCTTTTCCCTTGACCTGTTCTCCGCTTCTAAGGTAACTTCGCCGCAACGCTCACCAGCTGAGTTGTCAGCCCTGAAATACCTCTTCTCTTTCGCAGCGAAGCAGTGATTCGCGGCGCTTTTCCTCACGCCTGTGTCATTCTCCGCGAATCCCGCGAATCCATGAGGAGGTCTCCGTGCACTTGCCAGATAGGTTCATCCCTGCAGTCGGGATAGTGCTGTTGGTTACTTCGTTTGCCTCGGTTGTCATCTCTCAACAGTGCGGAACGGGTGACAACACCGCCAGAAACAACATCGTCTACCCGATGTACATGAACAGCAGGCCGCAGGACAGCCGGTCGTGCTCCCTGACGGTGAAAGACGGCAGGCTCGAGGTCGCGGCGCCGGTCTCCAACCCGGCCATGAGTTGCCCCGACATGTTCGCCTGGAAGCTGTATGCAGACGTGATCCAGCAGGAGTTCTGGAAGAACTGGGCTGCCGATCCGCAGACCTGGCCTGCAAGTCCCTTGCCCATGTGTGCGAACGGAGCCGCTGGGGCTGCCTGCTGCCTTCCCGGCGGCCAAAGCAATCCGGGCTACAACAACAAGACGAATCCTGCCCAGAACTGTCCCTACTTCCCCGGCGATCACCTTGCTGACTTTGGCGGATTCATGATCCAGAGGGGCTTCCTGCCATCCAAGGCCCATGAACTGGGGCTGGCGAAGGTAGCCAGCCAGCGCGCGCCCATGTTGGCGGTCGAACCCGGCCGCAAGATTCGGCAGTCGATGGCAGAGATCGTCTTCCGGAACAAGACAATGTTCCGCTTCGTGTTCGAGAACGACCTCTACAACCAGGAAGGCATCATGGCGGTGTTCAACGCCAACGCGCAGAATCTGCAATCCGGAGCTCCGTATCGCGCCACAAACGGCGTGGGCCCCGGGCACCTTACGGAAATCGACTTTCCGCCCGATGCCATCATGATCAAGAGCAACTGGCTAAGCAGGGAGCGCGCCGAGCAGCTGGGCCTCCGCGACGATCCGTCCGCGCCCTACATCAAGATGACTATTACGTCCCCGGTGACGGATAACAACGGCTCCATCCTCCAGCCGGGTGAGCACTGGCTGGTTGCCCTCCACATCTCATCGAAAGACATCCCGCAGTGGCACTGGCTCACCTTCGAACATGTAAATAATCCTGGCCGCTGCGATTACACCGGTTGCAACGACTCGTATGGTTTTTCCAGCGCCGACATGGTGAAAGTTGGCCAGGCGAAGAACTTCACCACGCCTCATGTTGTCTGCGACAAGCTTGATCTCCCCGCGTGGGTCTTCGACACTGCCAAGCCATATCCCAGCGGTCCCATAAATCCCGAACTGCAGCAGGTGCTCTCCGCACTCGGCATCGGCACAAAGCCGGAGGTCCCTCCCGTCAACAGAAAGGACGGACCCACCTATATTCCGCACACGTCGGACGAGGCCTGGCTGAGCTACCGCTTGAAGGGCGCGCAGAACAGCTTTGTTGACAATGTGGGACACGCCACACACTTGGCCAACTCGGTCACGGAAGGAGGCTTCGTCTCCAGTTCGTCGTGTGTCACCTGTCACTCTCGCGCTGGCTCCACGTCCAAAGGGACGCTCCCGCCCGCGCTCGGAGTATTTTTGAACCAGGTCGGCGATGAAGGATACTTTGAGAGCGCTCGCGGAATTCCGGATGAGTATTGGTTCTTCAAGTCGCGCACGCCGCTGCAACTTGACGTGCTGCAGACCGACTTCGTCTGGGGCTTTCTCTCTGCTAATCCGCTGAAGAGCGCCGCAGCCTTGGCTGCGCCACAGGGAACTCAACCGATTCCTGCGGGAGTTCGCGGCCGCACCGGCACCGAATAGCCGTCCGGCTGAAACACAGCTCCCGGAAGGTAGCGGCACAAGAAGGGCTCCAGGCTCCGGCCGGGAGCCCTATCTTGTGCGTGACCCACTCAATACCGCTTCAGGAACTCCGGATCCACCGGGTTCTCGAACAGGCTCGCATCCCTCGTCACAATCGTCAGTCCTGACGGCGTGACGAAGTACCGCCGCTTGTCCTCCAGCGGGTCGTACCCGA
>Ga0206908_1111_pt1 | contig 14646 bp, 8 predicted proteins | sample Alteio_BWOrgHeat_78_FD_152979 | JGI IMG/M metagenome (GOLD analysis project Ga0206908, IMG submission 152979) | Enriched cells from forest soil in Barre Woods Harvard Forest LTER site, Petersham, Massachusetts, United States -... | ecosystem: Environmental > Terrestrial > Soil > Temperate forest > O... | reverse complement strand
GCGATGTGGGCATGATTTCGGGCGGAGGGTCGGCGCAGGTGGACCCGATCGGCGGCAACGCACTGAAGCCTTTCGGGCAAGGGCCGACGCACTGGCTGGAGGAGATATGGTTCCCGACGTCGCCGCTGAAGGCGATTCAGGCGCGGGCTCCGCATGCCACTGTGAAATATGACGCGGGCGTCGATCCGCAAAGTGCGGCGGCGGCGGCGAAGGGCGCGGATGTGGCCATCGTATTCGCGTATCGCTGGGAGAGCGAGGGGATGGATCTGCCCAACCTGTCGCTCGAGAAGTACAAGGTGGACGGCAAGGAAGTGGACCAGGACGCGGTGATCGCAGCGGTTGCGGCGGCTAATCCGCACACCGTTGTGGTTGTGGAGTCGGGCAGCCCGGTGACGATGCCGTGGGTGGACGCTCCGGCGGCCATTCTGGAAGCCTGGTACGCAGGGTCGGATGGCGCGAATGCGGTGGGCAATGTGCTGTTTGGCACGACGAACCCCAGCGGCAAGTTGCCGAATACGTTCCCGAAGAGCGAGGCCGACCTGCCGCGGGCAACGATTGCGCCGCCACCGCCGATGCACTGGAGCGCACCGTCGCAGAACGAAGAGCCGAAGGTGCCGGACTACGGCGTGACCTACGACGAAGGCGTGAAGGTGGGCTACAAGTGGTATGACGCGGAGAAGAAGGCGGTGCTGTTCCCGTTCGGGTATGGCCTGTCGTACACCACGTTCGGCTACTCGGGACTGAAGGCTGACGCGGGCGACACGGTGAAGGTAACGTTCACGCTGGCGAATACCGGAGCACGCGAAGGCGCGGAGATCGCGGAAGTTTACGCCGCTCTGCCGGCCGATGCGCAGGAGCCGCCCAAGCGCCTGGTGGGATTTGCGAGGGTGAATCTGAAACCGGGCGAGAAGAAGCCGGTCACGGTCGAGGTCGAGAAGAAGTATTTGTCGATCTGGGATGAGAGCAAGAACGACTGGTCGCTGCTGCCGGGCGACTACACCATCATGGTAGGCGGCTCAAGCGACAAGCTGCCGTTGAAGGCTACGGTAAGCTTGAAGTAGATAGCTGTTGATCAGAAGAGGCCGGGGCGATTGCTCCGGCCTTTTCTTTTTGGGTCAGATTTGCAAGGGTGCCGGGGGAGTTTTTCGCGAGCGTGAGGATGAGTTCGCCGAAGAGGGTGTTGGCCCAGGCGAACCATGCGCGGGTGAACTTCTTCGGATCGTCTTTGTTGAAGCTCTCGTGCATGAAGCCGGTGCCGGCGTGTGTTGATTTTAGCCAGCGCAGGCATTGAAGCTGCTCGCGTTCATCGTGCGTGGTGAGGGCGCGCAGGATGATGGACATGGGCCAGATCATGTCCTGGCCGATGTGCGGACCGCCGATGCCCTCGGCTGCGGAGCCGAGGAAGAAGTACGGATTCGCATCGCTCAAGACGAACTTGCGCGTGGCCTGGTAGGCGGGATCGTCAATGGTGCAGGATTCGAGATAGGGCATGGCGAGCAGGCTGGGCGCGTTGGCGTCGTCCATGAAGATGGCGTTGCCAAAGCCGTCGATTTCGTAGGCGTAGATTTCGCCGGCGGTGGGGTGATGGAAACGCGCATGTGCCTGGAGCACCGCGCTGATTTCGTCTGCAAGTTGGCGGGCGTTGCGCGCGGCGGTTGTATCGCGCGCGATCTCGGTAAGCATCTCTTCGATGCGAAGAAGCGTGCGGACTGCGAAGAAGTTGCCGGGGATATTCAGCGGATAGGCGCAGGCGTCGTCGGATGGGCGGAAGCCGGAGAAGATGAGGCCGATGGGGCGCGCGGGATTGCCGAAGCCATCTTCGCTGAGCGTGTCGTTGGGCGTCGCAGCAGAGCGTTGGAACGAGTAGGGTCCGCGCGAAGTCTTGCGCTGCTGGGTTTTGAATGTGTCGATGATCGCTTGCATGGCTTCGACCCAGCGCGCATCGAACGGCGACGCATCGTGGGTTTCTTTCCAGTAGCGATGGGCGAGACGAACGGGATAGCAGAGTGAGTCGACTTCCCATTTGCGCTCGCCCACGCCGGGATGCATCTTCGTCTGGTCGTGAACGCTCCATTCCAGCGGTACGCGGGCGTTGAGGTCGGGCATGAAGGCATTAGCGTAGGGATCGGCGAGAATGCAGCGCGTCTGACGGCGGATCACACCTTCGATGAGGCGGGCGAGATCAGCGTCCTGCGCGAGGAACTGCATGTAGGGCCAGAGTTGCGCGGAGGAGTCGCGCAGCCACATGGCGGGGATGTCGCCGGTGACGACGACGGTGTCGGGTTTGCCTTCAAAGCTGCCGAAGCTCACGGTGGTGTCGAGCGTGTTGGGCAGGCAGTTGGCGAAGAGCCATGCGAGTTCGGGGTCGCGGAGCTTCGCGGTCGTCGCGTCGATGGCGGCATCGACGGCCTTGCTGCGGAACTTGCGGGCGGATGGCGCTGGGCGCTGGGATGCAAAGGCTGATGCAGCGAAGGAGAATGCGGAGGGAGTGCACGATGCGCCGGCGGCGAGGGCCAGTGTGCGCAGTACCGTGCGGCGCGACAGAAGTTCAGAATGCATGACGTTTACTCTCGCGATGCGATGGCATGCGTTGCGTGATGAATTACTCGGGCTCGCGCGGCACCTGCTCGAGGAGGCGCTTCCAGGTCTTCTGATTCTTGCGGAAGGATTTCTTGAGGTCTTCGAGGATACGCTCGAAGTCGGCGTTGGTGCGCAGGTTGTTCCAGCCGGGGTTCTTCTGGAACCACGGATAATTCTCGTTGCCTAGATAGATGGCGCGGCGCAGCCAGTGCAGCGCTTCAGTGGAATCACCTTCGGCGGCGAAGTAGGTGGCAAGGCGATAGGCCATTTCGCTGTCGGCTTCGGCGGCGGCAAGGGGCTCGTCTTTGAGCAGTGCCGCGGCCTGGGCGCGCTCGCCGGCCAGCACGTAGCAGATGGCGAGCGTGGGCACGGCGATGCGCAAGAACTGGTCGTCGCGAATTACGCCTTCGAGAATGTCGATGGCGGCGCCCAGGTTGCCGAGCCGCATCTGCTGGTATCCGGAGGAGGTGCGCAGCAGAGGATGCCGGGGTTCGAGAGCGAGCCCCTTGTCGAGTTCATCGCCGGCGAGCTCAAGCTGGTTCTGGTAGTGATAGACGCGGGCGCGATGGTTGTAGAGGATCGCGGCGCTGGCAGGGTTGAGCTTCAGTGCCCGATTGAACTGGACGAGCGCTTCATCGTACATGCCGTCGCCGCGCAGCGCGAGTCCGGCGACCATGTGCACGTTCCAGTCGTTGTCAGCGATGGTAAGGAGATTGAGAATGCCGTGGCGGGCGGATTCTTTTTCGCCGCGCGAGAGCAGCATGTAAACGCGGTAGAGATTCGCCTCAGTGGCCGCGGGATCGAGGTGGAGCGCCTGATCGAATGCGCGGCGCGCCAGCATGATGTGGCTCTGGCCGGCAAAGCCGTGGCGCGTGTACTGCAGTTCGGCGATGCCGAGGCCGCTCCAGCCGGGAGAGAATTCAGGGTCCTTGCTGGTCACGCTGGTGAAGAGCGCGTGCGCGCGATCGAGGTCGGCGCGCGAACCGGTGCGAATCATGAACGAGCTGAGCAAGGCGCGGGCCTGCAGATACTCTTCGCTGACGAGGCCGGGCAGCGAGGCTTCGCGCACGACGGTCCGGGGAGCATTCGTCTGCTCAGCGGCGCTCAGGCCATGCAGAGTGGCGAACACTTCGTTGGAGATTTCGTTCTGGACGGCGATAAGGTCGAGCGAGGTGACGTGGATGGATCCCCCGGTACGGACGCTCTGCGAACCCACTTCGAGAAGTTGCCAGTTAAGGTCGAAGCCCTGTTCGGATCGGAGGAAACCGCCGGCGAGCACAAACGAGACGAGAAGGCGCTGGCCGACCAGAAGCGGATCCATCTGCGCAACGGGGAGCGCCATGAGGGTGCTGGATGGGCGCACCACGAGGCCGGGGATGCGCGCCAGGCGTGCCGCAATGGCATCGGCGAGGGCATAGCCGTAGAGGGGCGCAACCTCGCTGGCGCCGAGATTGGCGAACGGCAGCACCACCAGCGAGTTCGGCTGCGGGCGGTCACCCGAGGACTCGCGGAAGCGCTCGGCGAGCATGGAGAGAAAGCCGGTATTGCGTTTCTCTGCCTCGGCCTCAGTGGTGGGCAGATTGGCCGCGGCATCCCCGGGGATGCTGCCCGTCTCGATTTGCAGAGCCTTCATGATCGTCTTGAGGGCTTCGCGGACCTCGGCGGCGGAGGCGTAGCGCGCGGACGGGTTCTTCTCCAGGCAGGTAAGGATTACGCTTCTGAGTTCGGCAGCAACATGGGGGACGACCTCAGACAGGTCAGGCGGGTCAGAGAACTGGATGGAGCGGATGACCTGGAAGTCTTCGGCGTCGGGCCGCGCGAACGGGTAGCGGCCGGAGACAAGTTCATAGAGGATGACGCCCAAGGCCCAGATGTCGGACTGCACGCTCGAGTGCCCGGTGACGAACTGTTCCGGCGCCATGTAGCGGATGGTGCCGCCGCGCGCCGTGTAGGTGGCGGCGAGTTTCGCATCCTTGGCGAGCGAGGGTTTGGCCGGGTCGAAGGTGGCGTCTTCCGGACGCAGGCGGCGCGCCAGGCCGAAGTCGAGAATCTTGGCGAGGCCGCCTTCGGTGAGCATCACGTTCTGCGGTTTCAGATCGCGGTGAAAGATGCCGAGGGCGTGGGCCGCCTGGAGCCCGTCGGCAACCTGGATACCGACGGAGAGAACGAGTTGCGGGCTGGCGGGTCCGCGGGCAATCAACCGGTCAAGCGACTGGCCGGGGACGTACTGCATGACGATATACGCCTCGCCGCCGCTCTCTCCCACTTCGTAAATGGCGCAGACGTTGGGATGCTCGATGGCAGAGGCGAGGCGGGCTTCGCGCAGCATGGTGGCGCGGCCCTTCTCCGCCGACATGCCGCCGGTGCGCAGGATTTTAAGCACGACAGGGCGCTGCAGCAGTGTATCGGTGGCGAGGTAGACGACCCCGCTGCCTCCGGCGCCGAGCCGCCGCACAATCTCATATTGTCCTATCGTCCGCTTGGCCATTTGCGCTGATTCCAGTCTAATTGCCGTTGATTTAAAAGCGCTTCAATCAGCAGGAAATCGACAGATTCGCAAACGCCGGGAATCTGTTACCGTTTTAGTAAATATGAGCAGGTTGGGGAGAGAGGCGCGAGCGGCCCGCTGGCGCCTGATGACGGCGTGGGCGGCGATGATTCTCCCGGGAATTTGCGCGGTTGCACAACAGACGACGCCCCCGAACCCGCCGGATCAACAGCAGCCCGGGGCGGGCGCGGAGGTCCATACCGGAACCAGCAGCGGCATCACTGCCGAGATGCGCATCCGGAATCTGCTTGCCGATCACCAGTACTTTCAGGTTGCCGATGTGCTGGACCAGTTGCCGCCTGAACAGGCGCAGCTTTACCGCGGCATTCTGGCGAATCGGTACAACGACTCGCGGAAATCGATCGAACTGCTCGAGCCTTTGATCGACAAGGTGGCAGCGAACGGAGACGCAACCGACGAGAAGCTGTTGCGGAAGGCACTGGCGGAAGACTATCTGCGCGACGGCGACTGGGCAAAGGCGGCAAAGGCATACGAAGCGCTGGCATCGCGGATGCAGGAAAAGCTGACTGCGGACGAACAGGCGGAGATCGAGATGCCGGTCAAGATGCTGCCGCTGGCTGCGGCCAATCCGCCTATGACAGTGGAACCATGCGATCGATTCCTGATGCAGGTGAGCAAGGATCCGCTGGGGCTCACGGACATTCCGGTGTTTGTGGACGCGATGCCGCATAGCTGGATGCTCGATCCGACGGCGCCGTTCAATTTGATTGCACGGTCTGTGGCGCGCGAGGTGGGGCTGAAGGTTTCAGACGACGCGGTAACCATTCGCACCCTCACGGGAAGGCCGATGAAGGTGCACGTGACGGTAATTCCGCGCTTCACCATCGGCGGCCGGCTCACCCTGCGCAACATGACGGCGTTTGTTTTTGACGATGCCGATTACTTCTTTCCGCGTACGGGATACCAGGTGCAGGGCGTGCTTGGGTATGCGGCGCTGCAGGCGCTGGGCAGCGTGAAGATCACTGGAAACGCGACGATTGAAGTGGTTCCCGGAAAGGAGCCCGATCCAGCCGCGGTTGCCGGCACAAAAGAGAGTGCAGGGCTGGCGGCGGGCAAGAATGCGACCGACCCCGCGGGCGCGCACTTCTTCCTGGATGGCGACCAGGTGATCGTGGCGCTGGGATCGCCAGGAAACGAGCGGATGTTTGTGGTGGATGCCGGTGGACAGCAGAGTTATCTGACGTCGCGCTACTATGCCGAACACGCGAACAATTTTTCAGGGCAGCCGGCATCGCGATTCTCGATCCCGACGGATCCTTCGATTCCGCCGCAGCAGGCATATATCGCGGAGACAGCGCCGCTGGATGTAGGCGGGACCACGGTGCGGGCGCACTACATCCAGGTGCTCACGCAGCCACTGGGTTCGGCGGCGCTTGACGATGTGTACGGCGTGCTGGGCATTGACGTGCTGGATCAGTTGCGCAGCTACACGTTCGATTACCGGACCATGAGGTTCGGCGTTTCCCCGGAGTGAGGTCGCATGGCCACACAGGCTGAAAGAGGACAGCGGTTCCGCGCGCTGCATGAGCGTGATCGCGCATTCATCATTCCAAACCCATGGGACGCGGGAACGGCGCGGATGCTCGCACAACTTGGGTTCGAAGCGCTGGCGACGACGAGCGCGGGTTACGCGTTTTCGCGCGGCACGGTGGATGGCGCGGTAGGACGAGACGCTATGATGGCGCACGTGGCCGAAATGGTGGCGTCGACAGAGCTGCCCGTGAGCGCGGATCTCGAAAACGGATTCGGTGATTCGCCCGAAGACGCTGCGGAGACGATTCGCATGGGCGCGGCACACGGGCTGGCAGGCGGATCGATTGAGGACGCGACGGGAGATGAGAGCGATCCGATCTATACGCTGGAACTGGCGAAGGAGCGCATTCATGCGGCGGCCGAGACGGCGCGGTCGTTGCCGTTTACGTTTACGCTCACTGCGCGCGCGGAAAATTATCTGCATGGCCGGCCCGATTTGAAGGGCACGATCCTGCGTCTGCAGGCGTATCAGGAAGCGGGCGCGGATGTGCTCTATGCGCCGGGACTCACGAGCAAGGAAGAGATCGCTGCCGTGGTGCAGTCGGTGGATCGGCCGGTGAATGTGCTGGCCGGCATGCCGGCGATGCGGCTGAGCCTGGCCGAGCTTTCAGCCATAGGAGTCAAGCGCGTCAGCACGGGCAGCGCGCTGGCGCGAGCGGCACTGGGAGCGTTTCTGCTGAGCGCGCGGGAGATGGGGATTCACGGGACGTTCGGGTTTGTGGAAGGAGCAGCGGCGAACTCGCGTGACGTTGTTCCGTTGCTTGAGGCGTGGCACAAATCCGCGCACGAGAAGTGATCTGATCACCAGATCAGGCTATGGGAAGCCGGACCGTTGCGCGCGCGCCTTCACCCTCTTCGCGATTGACGAGACGGATTTCTCCGCCGTGGGCGCGGGCGATCTGCTGCGCAAGTGCGAGGCCCACGCCGCTACCCTTGGGCTTGGTGGTGTAGAAGGGCACGAACAGGTTCTCAGTATTGGCGATGCCCATGCCGGTATCTTCAATGGTGACCCAGGCGGACGAATCGCCAACACGCCATCCCACGCGTACCGACTGCGCATTATTGGCAACGGTGGCGTCGACCGCGTTGGCAAGCAGGTTGATGAACATCTGCTCGAGCTGATCGGGATCAGCGTGCAGAGTGATCGCGGGGCCGGGCTCGAGAACGACTGAAAGGCGCTGCTCGAGCAAGACGACCTGCTCAAGAAGGCGCAGAAGCGAAACCGATTTGAGGTGTGGCGGCGGCAACTGCGCAAGAAGTCGATACGACTGCACAAAGCGATGCAGCGCGTCAGCGCGGCTCTCAACGACGCCAAGGCCACGCCGGAAATCGCGCATAGTATCGGCGTCGCCTTCCATGCCATCGACACGCGCCAGCAGACTGCCAGCAATTGACTTGATCGGGGCGAGCGAATTCGAGAGTTCGTGGCCGAGCACGCGGATGAGGCGTTTCCACGCGGCCTGCTCCTCTTCCTGCAGCGGCACGCTTACGTCCGCGAGCAGTAACAGGGTGTGAGGAATTCCCTCCTGGCGGAACGTGGTTTTGCGCAGGAGCCATCGGGTCGGCTTATCGCCGAACGAGTGAATAGTCTGGTCGGCCGACCGAAGCAGATCTTCGAGCCCAAGCTCTTCGGCCGAGTGCCCGAAACTTCTCGCGTAGGACCTGCTCAGGAGTTGCGTGCCGGCGGTGTTCACGAGTTGCAGAACGTCTTCGCGATCGAAGGCGTAGAGCGGCGCGTGCATGACTTCGAGAATGCGGGCAAGGAGCGCCGTGGCTTCAAGCGAGCGCACGCGCTGTTTCTGCAGAAGGTCAGCCAGCAAGTTGACCTCTGTGGCGAGCTCGCCGAGAGCGTCGCGCGAACCGGCTCCGCGCGCGCGAAACGAATAGTCGCCCTCCCGCATGGACGCCACAACGTTGGACAACGTCTGCAGCGGACGGACAAGGGATTCGATCAGCGCCGCCGCAATCAAAGCGAGATACAGGAGAAGAGAGCAGACGATGAGAATCGCCGCACCTGAGGATAGCTTCTGCTGATAGAGGAGAATGCCGGCAAACAGCAGTCCCGGCAACGAGAGCCAGAAACAGAAGAGCCATGCCCGCCGCACCGCAGAGCGCGGGCGGCGCCGGCGCGCCGTTCGATCAGAGGCCATATTTTTCGATGCGGCGATAGAGCGCGGCGCGGCTGAGTCCCAGCACGTCGGCGGCCTGCGAGATGTTGCCGTCACAGCGGCGAAGCACTTTTCGGATCAGGAGAGCCTCGACTTCGTCGATGCTCATGTTGTCAAAGGACGGGGTAGTGCCGCGGGCCGCGGTGATGGCGAGATTCGATGGGTCGATTTCCTCGCCGCGACACAGCAGGACAGCGCGCTCGACGGTGTGCTCGAGTTCGCGCACATTGCCCGGCCAGGCATATTGCATCATCTGCTGCATCGCCGCTACAGAAAAGCCGATGAGCTGCTTGCGATAGCGTGCGCGACTGCGATTGAGAAAGTGCATCGCCAGAAGCGGTATGTCTTCGCGGCGATCGCGCAGAGCGGGCAGGTGAATCTCCACCGTGTTCAAACGGAAGAGCAGGTCTTCGCGGAAATTGCCGGCGGCCGCTTCCTCGTGGAGCTCTGAATTGGTCGCCGAGAGCACGCGCACATCGACGCGCCGCGTCTGCGACGAGCCGACACGCTCGAGCTCGCCGGTTTCGAGAACGCGCAACAGCTTGGCCTGCTGGCGGAGAGGAACGTTGGCGATTTCGTCGAGGAACAGCGTGCCGTTGTTGGCGAGCTCAAAGCGGCCTATGCGGTCAGTGCGGGCATCAGTAAACGCGCCTTTGACATGGCCGAAGATCTCGCTCTCGAATGTGCCCTCGGGCAATCCACCGGCATTCACCGCAACCAGAGCCATACGCGAGCGAGGCGATGCGGCGTGCAGAAGCTTGGCAACAATCTCCTTGCCCGTGCCGTGCTCGCCGGTGATGAGCACGTTCGCATCAGAAGGGCCGATCTGCGCGATGAGTTCAAGGACAGGCTGCATGGAGGGAGCGCTGGCGACGAATTCCGGCATACCTTCAGCGCGAAGGAGCCGGTTTTCAAGCTCAAGCTGACGGGCGCGGCGCAGGGCCTGGTGCAGCTCGGCATGCACCCTGATGAGGCTGATGAGGCGCTCATTCTCCCACGGCTTCTGGACGAAGTCGCGCGCCCCGCGCTTCATGCTCTCAACCGCGAGATCTATGTTGCCCCAGGCAGTCATTACGATCACGGGCAGACGAGAGTCCATCTCCTGAATGCGTGCAAGAAGGTCGAGACCCTCCTGCCCGGACGTGGTGTCACGAGTGTAGTTGAGGTCGATGAGCAGTACGTCGTAGTCGGTCTGGCCCAGCGCTTCGAGAGCGAGCTGCGGCGAACGGACGCAATCCACGATGATTCCCTGAGGCTGCAGAAGCAACTCTACAGCCTCTAGGATATGCGGTTGATCGTCGGCCACGAGAACGCGGATTTTGGGTTGCTTACTCGGAATGGCTAGCCTCCACTGCGCCGGTTGTACTTATGGATTCTTCAGTCATTCTACGGCGCATGCGTAGCCACCCCCGACCGGGCATCTTCAATGGAAACGCCCATGCGTTGCAGAGTCTCGCCAGTAGCGCGGTCGATATCGACCTTGGCCTTCTCATACGCGGTTTTTGCCGCTGCAAGAGCGGACTCGGTGATCGCCAGCGCGTGCTGTGCGACCAGCGTGTCGTAACTGGACTTCGCTCCGAGTTTCTGTTCCTCCTTGGTGATGTCGAAAGTGCGCTGCGCCAGGTCGTTCGACTTCTGCGCTGCAACGACGCGCGCCTCGGCCTGCTGCAACGCAAACTGCGAGTTGCGCACATCGAAGTGGATGAACTTCTTCTGCTCTTCGTAAGAGATCTGCTTCTGCCGGTATTCCAGTACGGCACGGAACTGATCGGCCTTGGCGACCCGGTTTCTCAGGTTGATCGATAGATTCAGTCCGAACTGGTATTCCGGTGACGAATAGTTGAAGGTGTTCTGAAGCGCGCCGCCGATTCCGCCGGGCAGATCAGTGCTGCATTGGTCCGGACCCAAACTGCAATTTGTGTTTTTCGGACCGCCGAGTCCAGCTCCCGCATAGAAGCCATAGGCATCCAGCGTCGGAAGCAGCGAGCTTCGTACAGCGGCAAGACTCATCTTCTGCACCTCCATCGCAAGCTGATCCTGTGCAACGTCGGGGCGGTTCTTTTCGGCCTCGGTGATGAGATCGTCGATGGACTTCGCCGAGTTGGGATTCGGAGCGCCATTCAGATCGAGAGGGACGACTGGCATTGCAGCGATCAGCGAATCATCGCCTTTGGTGATGGCGTTCTTGATGAGGAGTTCGTTGAGACGGAGGTTGGCGCGCGAGACCGTAAGATCTCCTTCGCTGGCGGCCACGTCAGACTCGTCCTTCGTGACCTGCATGGCGGGAATGGCGTTGAGGGCGAGCTGCTTCTGGTCAACTTCGAACGTCTGTTGCGCAAACGACAGCGAGCGGGCCTTCACCTGCTCGTCCTCGTAGGCATTCACGAGATCCCAGTAGATGTTTTCAACCTGGGTGATAGTGGCAATGACCTGGGCGCGGAATGCGAGGTCGGTGATTTGCCGGTTCTTCCTGGCGATATGCATGAAGCGCTCATTGGTCGCCAGCCCGAATCCAGCGAGCAAATGCTGCGTAAGGATGACTTGGAAGTTGGAATAGAGTGTGGGATTGATGGCTTCATAAGGGCTGTTGTTTGCAAAGCGCTGCCCCTCGTAGTTCACCCGGAGGCCGGTGCCTAATGGAAAATTCTGCGAGAAATTCGCCAGGCCTTCAATGGTGTTTTGCTTGAATACCAGCACACCTGTCTGGAACGAGTTCCCTTCGACGGTGACGTTGTGATCCACAAAACCCTGGAAATTGAGGTAGGGATCGAAGGACGCAACTGCGGTTCCAGCGCCAAGAGTCGAGGTCACGATACCGCCGGCGCCGGCCGCGGCCGATCCCGAACTCGCGCCCGCAGAGCTTCCACTCGACGAACCGAAGCCGCCTTGCGTAGAGCCCTGCACGATTCCGGTATTAACTCCCTGGGCAACGCCTCCGGCCTTCGTTCGGGCTATGTCGGTCTCCGCAATGGGAAGGTTATAGCGGAAGTAAGCCAGATCGAGGTTGTTTTCGATGGCCAGCGCAATCACGTCGTTCAGGGAAACGTAGAGCCTCCCATCGCGGATGAGGTTCTGCAGACGTGGGGAGTTGTTGAGATTCAGTTCAGGCGCAGTGCTGGGCATGTACGGCGAGAATGGCTTTCGCGAACTCGGCATCTCCACGTGAAACGGCTGCTGTGGGGCAACCGTCTGCTGCTGCAGCGTCTGGGCAAGAGGCGGGGGCGGCGCCGTCGCAGGATTCGCCGTGGGCGATGGAGAATCGGGCGCAGTGGCGGCCGGTGCCTGGGTTGAAGACTGCGCGGGCGGTGGCTCAACGGCCATTGCAAGGTTTGCCTGCAGCAGTAGAACTGCGAGAAGTGCCTGCAGGCGGGTGCGGGTAGGGATACGATTGCGGTATTTCATCTGGGTATTGACTGCGTCCTGATTTCGATGGTCTTTCACTGGGCCCCCGTTACAACTGGAGAATCGACGGCTACATCGCGTGTCAGCCATCCGTCGTGGAGTTCGAGAATCCGCGAGCCGTAGCGCGCGTTCTCTTCAGAGTGCGTGACCTGGACAATGGTGGTGCCCTGGCGGTTGAGTTCGCGGAAGAGCTCCATGATTTCGCGGGCCTGTGTTGAGTGCAGGTTGCCGGTGGGCTCATCAGCGAGCAGCAGCGCAGGCGCGTGCACCACGGCGCGAGCGATGCCGACAAGCTGCTGCTGTCCGCCGGAGAGTTGATTGGGAAACAGGTCTTTCTTGGCGACGATCTGAAAGCGATCGAGAATGTCCGCGACCATGCCTGCCCTCTGTTTCGCGGCGAGGTTCTTGTAGGAGAGCGGAAGATCAATGTTCTCGGCCACGGTGAGATCGTCGAGCAGGTGATAGCTCTGGAAGACCATGCCGGCGCGCTGGCGGGCGAGATCGGCGCGCTGCTTGCGGTTGAGCGCGTGCACCGCGGTGCCGCCAAACCAGTACTCGCCTGACCAGCTGTCGTCGAGCAGGGCCAGCACGTTCAGCAGAGACGACTTCCCTGCACCGGACGGACCCATGACGGTGACGAATTCGCCTTCGTTGATCGTGATGCCGATGCGGCGCAACACCCATGTTTCAGTGTGTCCTGTTTTGTAACTGCGTTCTACATTCTTGAGTTCAATCATTTCTCTTTGCTCCGATCTCAAAGCCTGAATGGGGTCGACGGCAAGTTCGCAGCTGCCGCCGTGCGTAGCGCGGATCCTGCATGACTGATCGCATCGTCGTCCCTCTCTTTCTGAAAACTATTCTGTGCGCAAAGCACGCATCGGTTGAACGGCAGCGGCGCGGCGTGCCGGAAGCGCGGCGGCGAGCATGACCATGACGGCGGTTACCGCCACAGCGACGGCAAGCGTGAGTGGATCGGCCGACTTCACTCCATAAAGCTGGCTGGTGAACAGGCGCGCCAAAATCACTGTGGAGGGTAGCGCCACGACGACAGCGATGCTTGCGATGAGCAGCATTTCGCGCAGCACAAGGGCTACCACTCTGGAACGCTGCGCACCCAGCGCCAGCCGCACGCCAATCTCGCGCGTACGCTGCTCGGTGGAATAGGCGAGCACCCCATAGAGACCAACCGCGGCGAGGATGACGGCAAGCAGCGAGAAGCCGATGGCAAGCAGGGCGAGCGCGCGCTCGTCCGACGCGCTGCGGTCGACCTGTTCCTCCATGGTGCGAAGACCATTGACGACCAGAGCTGAATCAAGTTCGTGGATCGATCTCCGGATTGCCGGCTCGATGATCTGCGGCGGCTGCACCGTGCGGACATAGATCTCCACTCCTGTGGGGTGTTCTTCCTGGAAGTAGGGCTTATAGACCGCCGGGCCGAGCGGTGTGCGCAGGTCTGTGTGGCGGATGTCGCCCACGACGCCCACAATCGCAATGTCGTACTTGACATCGCTGCCTCCACCTTTGCCGAGTTGGCGTCCGATGGCATTCTGCGGTGAGCCGAAGAAGCGCCTGGCAAAAGCTGCGTTGACGACAGCGACGTTGGGCTGGCCCTTGCCGTCGGCCACCGTGAATTCTCTGCCGGCAAGCACGGGCTGGTGCAGAGTGGAGAAGTAGCCCGGCGTGATCATGGATTCTTCAAAATTCGTATTCTCGTCCTCGGCAGGTTTGTAGCCTTGAATGGAGAAGGTCGACGACGAGCTGTCTCCGGTGAGCTCGGGATCGGTGGTAGCGGCCGCCTGTGCAACGCCCGGGATGCGGTCAAGGGCTTCGAGCGCGCCGGTGACGATTTGAGGCGTGCGGTCTTCGCCGTAGCCGGAGTTGGAGGGATCGAGAGTGAACGTAGCCAGGTGGCCGATCTCAAAGCCAACCTGCTCGTGACGCAGATTGTCGAGGGTGCGGACGAAGAGGCCGGCTCCGCCGAGAAGCATCACGCTCAGCGCGATCTGCGTGCCTACGGCGATCTTCCTGAAGCGCTGCGACTCGCGCGAAGCCGTGCCCGAAGTCTGGCGCAGCGCACCGGCAAGATCGGGGCGCATGAAGTGGAAGGCCGGAGCGATGCTGAAGAGCAGGCTGGCGAAGAGCGAGACCGCGAGCGTGAACAGCAGCACGCGCACATCGATGGCGCTCGAGTAGGGCTCGGTTCCCGGGTCAGCGCTGGTCATGATGCGAATAAGAACGCGCGTGACTATCGGCGCGAAGGCGATTCCCGCGGCCGCGCCGGTCAGGCCGAGCATTCCGCCTTCGACGAGCAGTTGCGCGATGATGCGGCCGCGGCGCGCTCCAAGCGCGTAGCGCATCGACATCTCTCGCGCACGCGCCGATGCGCGCAGCAGA
>Ga0206908_1101_pt2 | contig 14667 bp, 12 predicted proteins | sample Alteio_BWOrgHeat_78_FD_152979 | JGI IMG/M metagenome (GOLD analysis project Ga0206908, IMG submission 152979) | Enriched cells from forest soil in Barre Woods Harvard Forest LTER site, Petersham, Massachusetts, United States -... | ecosystem: Environmental > Terrestrial > Soil > Temperate forest >... | reverse complement strand
CCGCGGCCGCGGAAGTCAGGGTGGGTGCAGACGCCGCTGACTTCAATGAGGCCGGGGAGGTGCATGCGCTTGCCGGCCATGGCGACGAGGCGATCGCCGTGTAAGATGCCGTAGAAGTTGCCGAGCTCGATGGTGCGGCGGCGGAAGGGACCGGGCTCGGTGAGTTCAGCGAGCGCGACCATGGCGGGGGCGTCGGCGGGGGTGAGCTGGCGGAAGCTCGATCCGGCGGGAAGCGGGATGGAGAGTTCGTCGGGGGGATCGAGCGTGGCCACGGCAGCGTGACAGTGGGAGGGATTGCTCCCCCCAGCATGGCTGGAGGGAGCAACGGGACCGGGCGACGTGGGGCCTGTTGAAGGCGCGGGCGAGGTTGGGTTGCTGCTGGTGTCAGGCGGGACGGAGACCGGCTTGTGCTCAGGCGTAGGCACCGGGTTGCTGGAGGCGGTGGCGGTGCGGACCATCTGGATGAGGCGGCCGGAGCGGACGGTGGTCCAGTTGCCCGACGGATGGATGGGATCGAGCGAGAAGAGGCCGATGGGACGATTGCCGGCCAGGGTGCGCAGCGAGTTGAAGGACGCCTCCGACTGATCGGGGATCCCGGAGAGGGGGCCGATCTCGTGCGGATAGCGGCGGGCGCGATCGTCACCCTCAGCGAGATGAGCGTGATCGGTGCGCAATGAGTTCCAGATCGGGTTTTCAAGCAGAGAATTGTTCATGGTTGGTAATGTACCGCTCCTTTTGGCGTTGCGTGAGTTTTTGTGGTGGATGGGGTGTGAATTGTGACGGGGAAGGGCAGTGTGGCGGGGGTGAAGATGACGATTACGGTGCGGGACGGTTCACTTGTATGGCGGATGGAGTATCGCGGTCGCACGGCGGGATGGGAGCGGTGTGTTGCCCATTCTGATTTTCGCTCTACCAAGTAGCTGCGAGTGGGCCACCACTCGACCGCAAACGCTAAATCGGCCTCTTCGCTATGAGTTTCAAGCCAATCAAGACGACCAGCGAGTAGAGCAGGCAGTCTACAAAGAAGGCGACCAAAACGTACCCCCGCATGATGTGGTCGTGCAAGCTGCCATTCAGAAGGGCAGCAATAGAGAATCCCGGCACGAGAACATCTGCGAGGTATGACGGCAGCCGATTTTCGATAACGAACAAGAGAAGCAGCACAATGCAGACGCTTGCGATTCCATAGGCACGGGCTTTCATGGCAGACATGCTCTCATAACGCTCGCAGCCCATCAGGAGCGAACATTTGGCATAGTGACGAGTAGCCCACGATCCGGCCAGAACCCCGAAGAGCTTCGAGCTTGGAGCGATTTCATCTGCCGTGCGTCTGCTCATTCTGTATGCTTTCGAGTGAAGTCTTTCGTAGCGGCCTCGATGTTTGGAGGTTCACATGACCAAGTGCTTGCTGGCGTTCGCGCTCTCAGTTCCGCTGTGCGGTCATTGCCAGAGTTATGCCAACTCGCCCTTTTACAGGACAACATCTGCTGTACCATCGACAGCGCATGTAGAGGGCTGGGAACATGGGAGCATCAAGGCAAACGGCATCGTTATCGACCTTTCCGAATCGGTGCCTTGGTCGTCACCGGATATTGACGAAATCCGCGGCTGGTCTGTCGGATCGTGGGTAGATAGGAACAGCCCTGCGCATACTTTCCACTTCTACATCCAGTACGATCATATGAATCCCGTGGTCGTCTTCGGGTACGATCTGCTGGTTGAACCCGTCAAGGGGACGGATAAGATCAAGTGCACTTTCAGCGCGCTCACCGATCCCGAAAGTCGCTTGACCCTTCGCAATAAGGATGTCGCCCCCGTCGCTCTCTCGGCTGACCTGTCTCCTGTCGTGATCAAATCCGGCGATGCACTTTCGATCACGACGCTTCCACTCGGTCAGGGCAAGATTGCGTCGGTTCATTATCTACGACTCACTCGGATCGACCTAGCGCCCGACTCCGACTCAACTCACTAGCTCCCGTTGGTTGGATGTGTGCTAGTTTTTGAATCCTCTGCGTAGCTGCTGCGCTCGCAACAAGTCGACTCACACGAGGTCAATGTGAAAAGAGAACGCCTGACACAGATCGTCCTGGTGATTGTGGGGCTTGTGAACCTGGCGATCCTTTATCCGCTGTATATGGACCTGCGGCATTCCAGCTGGCTTTTGGTGCAGAAGAACGAGACCGAGCCGATGTTTCTGAGCTTCTTTATTCCGGTCGGGGTCGCTCTGCTCTGGGCCGCAAGGAGACCATCTGAGCATCGCTCGATGATTGCTCTAGCCGCATGGTGGAACATCTCCCATGGCGCGGTGATGGCTATTCAAACCGTGCAGGCCAGGATTCACGGCGTTCACAGGAGCTTTGCAGACGTGATCGTAGTCCTTGTGATCGGCGGAGTCCTGTTGGCGGTTCTGCCAGCAAAGCGAGAGGCAGTCGCGCCATTCGTTGCGTGAACGAGCGCAGAAACTTCACACTCTGCGCGGATAGCAGTTACTTCTCGCTTCTCCTCACAGTTGGTGGGGAGGACAGGGGGCTCAAATAATCTTTCAATGTGAGCAATCTTGTACAGTAATGGGAGCGGAAGGTTCGGTAACCTCCAGAACAAATAGGCACCTGCTCAACACACCTTCCACTAGCACCCACCTCTTGATGGCCGCATGATCCCTCCGCACAATCCCAATCCACACCGCGCCTATGAGCGGGTTCGCTGGAAAGCGGACCTATTTTCCTTGTAAATGCCAAAGCGGTAACCAGGCCGAAGGGCAGCCATGCATCTACCGCGCACCAAGCTCGCAACTCCACTTCTTTTTGCGGTCCTGGCTCTATTTACGCCGGCCTGCATACCCAGCCATGCGCAGGCTGCGATGCTGATGGAAGAGCCTTACGGTTTCTTTGGCTTTCTGAACCCCACTGGTCATGATGCTGTCTACTTTGAGCGTATCTGCGCGGAGACTCCTGTAAAGCTTCGTCGCTGCCAGGACGGCGAACTCGGCGCTGTCATCACTCGTTACCAGGGGATTGCGCACTACGATTGGCTGGCGGTGCCACTGATTCCCTATCTCTACTCTGTCGAAACCGCCTCAGAGGTCCCGGCCCGCGTGGATCCCGACATGGTCATCCGCCTGCGCGAAAAATACCACGAGGCCCTCCTTCAGATACTGGGCAAAGACGTGCCCCGCGGCGGCGATCGGAAGAGGGGTTGGAGCCAACTTGTCGGCGCTGCCTACGACCGGCGCATTTATGTCTTCCGCTTTGCCACAACCGTAGAGCAGGATGACGCACTGATTGCCCGCTTGAACGACGGTCCTAACCAGTCGCGCTTCAATTTGCTTCACGCGAACTGTGCTGACTGGACGGGGAACATTCTGAACTCCCATTTTCCCGGCACCTTCCGCCGCAGCATCCTTCCCGATGCGGGGATCACCACGCCGAGGCAGATTTCTTACAAGCTCATGCGTTACGCGCGCAGTCATCCCGAGACGCAATTGACGGTGTTCGACATTGCGCAGGTTCCCGGCAATCGGCGGCACAGCCATGCGAACAAGAGTATTGCCAAGTCCCTCATTACCTCGGGCTATGTTGTTCCGTTCGGCTTCATCAGTCCTTATATCGTCGCGGGGATACTGGTTGATTACGTTGGTTGGGGAAGGTATCCGCTGGATCTCAAGCGGGCGCAGGTTCTCAGGCCAGAGGACATGGGGCCTTTGATGCTCCCGGGCGATTCCACGCCCGCTGTGCTCGGCACGGCGGATTGACAGGGTATCCACTGCGCTCGGCGCCGGCAGATTTTGTGCCCGCGATTGTGAGTAGATCAGCGCGTAATTGAAAGTGGCGGAGACAACAACAGATTCTTCGCTTCGACCGAGTGATCGCCTCAGCGGACGCTATGAAGGCAACCGCAGATCCTTCGACTCCGCAGCGCAAAAAAGCCGCGCTGCTTCGCTCAGGATGACAAGGTCTGGCGTGAAGCGGGTCCTTCGCCTGCGGCTCAGGATGACAAAGTGTGAGTGACTCGCGCTCGATATTGGTGGGGCTGGGTCAGAGGAAGTATTCGAAGTCGGTTTCGACTTTGAGGCGGCGGTGGATGCAGAGGATGTGGCCGCTGCGCGTGGCGGGGTTGAGCTCGACGTAGTTGCGGGGGCCGCGCCACATGTAGCGCTCGCCGCTTAACAGGTCTTCGGCTTCGTAGGCGCGGTCGGGTGCGATCTGCAGTTCTTCAAGGGGCAGGTTGACGAAGCCGGCCTGGGTGAAGTGGGGGTCGAGATTGACGACGGTGAGGATGAGGTCGGAGCGATCGTCGGACTCCTTGCTGTAGCAGATGATCTGCGGATTGTCGCAAAAGTGGAAGCGCAGGGAGATGTCGTTCTGGAGCGCGGCGTGCGTGTTGCGGATTGTATTGACCTGCGTGATCAGGGGGCGCAGGGTGCCGGGCTGGTCGAGGTCGCGCTGACGGATCTGATATTTCTCTGAGTCGAGATACTCTTCGCTGCCGTGCTTGAAAGGCTTGTTCTCCTGCAGCTCGAAGGCGGGGCCGTAGATGCCGTAGTTTGCGCCGAGCGTGGCGGCGAGCAGGAGGCGGATGACGAACGCGGGGCGGCCGCCCATCTGCAGGAATTCGGTGAGGATGTCTGGCGTGTTGGGCCACTGGTTGGGGCGGAAGAAGTCAGTGACGGGCGGCTTGGTGATCTCGTTGAGGTAGGCGGTGATCTCGTCTTTGCCGTTGCGCCAGGGGAAGTAGGTGTAGGACTGCGAGAAGCCGATCTTGGCCAGGCGGTACATGATTTTGGGGCGGGTGAAGGCTTCAGAGAGGAACAGCACTTCAGGGTGTTCGCGCTTGATTTCGCCGATGCACCACCCCCAGAAGGGGAAGGCCTTGGTGTGGGGGTTGTCGACGCGGAAGATGGTGACGCCGTGGCCGATCCAGTAATCGAAGACGGACTTGAGCTCGATCCACATGCCGTGCCAGTCTTCGCTTTCAAAATCAAACGGATAGATGTCCTGGTATTTTTTGGGCGGGTTCTCGGCGTACTGGATGGTGCCGTCGGGGCGCTCCTTGAACCAGGTCTTGTGTTCGGCGACGTAGGGGTGGTCGGGGGCGACCTGGAAGGCGATGTCGAGGGCGATGTCGAGGCTGAGTTTCTTCGCTGTCGCGACGAAGCGGCGGAAGTCGTCGAGCGTGCCGAGGCTGGGGAGGATGGACTTGTGCCCGCCTTCTTCTGAGCCGATGGCCCAGGGACTGCCTTCGTCGCCCGGCTGGCCGTTGGGGTTGTTGTTGGGGCCTTTGCGGAACTGGCGGCCGATGGGATGGATGGGCGGCAGGTAGACGACGTTGAAGCCCATGGTGGCGATGCGCGGGAGGGTCTTTTCGGCGTCGGCGAAGGTGCCGTGCGCGCCGGGTTTCGAGGATGTGGAGCGGGGGAAGAACTCGTACCAGGAGCTGAAGCGGGCGCGGACAGGATCGACGGTGAGGATGAGCTCGTCGGAGTCAGTGGCGTAGCGCTTGTCAGGATAGCGCAGAGCGAGCTCGTGGAGCATGGGGTCGGTGGCATGGGTGCGGAGGTTTTTCGGCTCGCCTTTGGAACGCAGAACAGTAGCGCGGGCCTGTAGCCATGCGGCGTCGCCGCCAGTGGCGCGCTTGGCGGCGGCTTCGACGAGATCGGCGCCGATGAGGTAGTCGACGGGGGCGTCGGAGTCGGCCTTGATGCGCTTGAGCAGGTCACGGTGCCAGGTTTCGAAGTGATCGACCCAGCCCTGCACCTTGTATCCGTAGCGGCCGATCTCCGTTACGCCGAAGGCGGCGAACCAACGGTCGTTGACGAGGGGTTCCATGGGGACTTCAAGCCACTTTTCGGATCCCTCGCGATGGACGAGGACGCTGGCGGCGATGGCGTCGTGGCCGTCGGTGAAGACGTCTGCCTCAATGCGGACCAGGTCGCCCGCGGTGCGCTTGGCAGGGAATCGGCCGCAGTCGACCTGCGGAGCGATGGATTCGATGATGACGCGGCGGCGGCCGTTGTTGGGTGAGTTCATAGTTCTTAGTTCGTAGTTCACAGTAGCTGAGTGGCTAGTGGTTAGTGGTTAGTGATTGCGCCGAGGCGTCGATCGTTGTTGCAGGCGGCGCAGCGCGCAGTTCTTCGGGACGAGGGTAGCGCTTCAGTGGTTCGAAATTCACTTTCCAGAAATCCAACTCGAAGAGGCGACCTTCCTCATCGAGATTTACAGAGATCAGCACCGGGATCTGATCCTCATCAATGTATTCGGCTGTCACTAGCTCGCGACCCATTCGCCGCAATTCATCCGATTCTTCGACGAAGCGAATACTGCCCATGCCGCCGTCTTCCATATCAATCGCAATGAACTCGTGTTGGGAACGCGGTCGTGCGCTCTCTGGAGCCATCTCCAGCAAACGATGAACAACGGCGATCTCTTCTTTCCTTAGCGGGCGCGTTGCCATTTCCTCAACCATCCTACTCGGTGGTCGGTTATGCGATGCGGTGTCAGGGTTTCGACGCTGCTTTGCGTTGGTTGATTAACGATTGGTAAAGGTCGATGGTTTGCTGGGCGATGGCGGTCCAACTGAAGATGTCTTCTACGCGCTGGCGGCCGGCGTCGCCGAAGCGGCGGCATTTTTCGGGGTCGGTGAGGAGAATGCTGATGCGGCCGGCAAGGTCGCGGGCGAAGGTGTCGGGATCGACAGGGAAGCCGGTGACGCTGTCGGCTTCAAACGGGACGAGGTAGCCGGTTTTGCCATCGACGACGACTTCCTTGATACCGCCGGTGGAGCTGGCGACGACGGGGGCGCGGCAGGCCATGGCTTCAAGGTTGATGATGCCGAAGGGCTCGTAGACCGAGGGGCAGCAGAAGACGCGGCAGTTGGAGTAGAGCTGGATCACTTCAGGCTTGGTGACCATCTTCTCGATCCAGATGATGCGCGGGTGTTTCTGGCGGGCGCGATCGACTTTGGCGCGGAGCTCGGCGGCAATTTCGGGGGTGTCGGGCGCGCCGGCGCAGAGGACGACCTGGGTGTCTTCGGGCAGGTACTCGATGGCGTCGACGAGGTGGGTGACGCCTTTCTGGCGGGTGATGCGGCCGACGAAGAGGATGTAGGGGATGGCCGGGTCGACGCCGTATTCGATTAGCGCGGAGGTGTCGGAGGTCTTCTGGTACTCGGCCAAGTCGATGCCGTTGTAGATGACGTGAATGCGGGTTTCGTCGATGTCGGGATAGGCGCGGAGGATGTCGTGGCGGGTGCCCTGGGAGACGGCGATGATGGCGTCGGCGTCGTGGATGGCGGTGGACTCCATCCAGGAACTCATGGCGTAGCCGGAGCCGAGCTGTTCGGACTTCCAGGCGCGGAGCGGTTCGAGCGAGTGGGTGGTGAGGACGAAGGGGACGCCGTAGAGCTTTTTGGCGAGGTAGCCGGCCATGGCGACGTACCAGGTGTGGGTATGGACGACGTCGATGTTTTCGAGCGCCTTGATCTGGGTGAGGTTGAGGCTGAGGGCTTCAAGGGCGCCTTTGAACTTGCCTTCGGTGCCGTTGGTGATGTCAGGCCACGGGTCGGCGCCGCGGACGTGGAGGTTGCCGGAGTCCGAGTTCTGAGGGCCCCAGCAGTGGACTTCGACTTCGATGTTGCGGGCTAATTCGCGGCTGAGGTATTCGACGTGTACTCCGGCGCCGCCGTAGACCTGGGGCGGATATTCGCGTGTAAACAAGCCAACTCGCAAGGTGGCGTCCCTTCTCGAATCCTGTTCCGAATTTCCGGTCTGACCACCGGTTCGATGCGGCTCGCGAAGCTCTGGGCAGGGTCTGGGGCCGGATGCTGCAGGTCGAAAATCGGCCAGGCTGCTGCTGCAGTTGAGTTTAATTTCGGCATGCATACCATGCAAGGCGTGAAGAAAATCCCACACAAGTGTATTGACTTGGGACACTTTTTGGGGTTGAATTTTGACAGTCCCCCGGGCTTTGTGCTGTCGAGCCAGCGATCTGCGTAGAGTGTGCACCTGGGATCCACCCAGGGCAAATGGAAGGATTCCCCCTCTTCTCCGTGGCTGCGTGTCTCGCATTCAAGTACCGGTGGAGTGTCTATGCAGGCGATGCAGATCATGATTCAGGATCGCAGGGCACAGTTTCGGCTTCTTCTAGTCGGCGCGTTGTGGTTGACCGCGGCGCTGGCGGAGTACGCGATCATGCGGCAGCCGGGCAACGCGTGGTTTTTGCCGCGCGATTTGCAGGTGCGGTTCTCCGCGATTCCACTGCAGCAGATTTCGACTGAGTTTCCGATCTTCGCGCAGACCATTGCGGCGTCGGTGCTGGGCGTGTGGCTGATGCGCTGCGCGCGCGGCGGGGCGTTCATCATCTGCGGAATCTGCGCTTTTGTGGAACTGGTGTACGAGTTCGGGCAGAGGTCGGACTTTTCGGCGTGGCTGATTCCGATCCTGCCGAGTGTGTGGCCGCTGGAGCACGTGCCCGACTATCTTGGCCGGGGCACGTTCAGCGTGGATCACGTGCTGGCGATCATGCTGGGCGGGGTGATTTCGTATCTCGTAGTGCTGAATACGATTCCGGCGAAGCGGTAGGGGGCTCGCGGGGCTGCCCTTCGTGCCGTGGATGACAAAGCAGGTTCTTCCACTTCGCTACGCTCAGCGTCAGAGTGACAAATTTGTGGGTGGTGGAGGGATCCGCTAAAAGCGGGTTCTTCGCCTGCGGCTCAGAATGACAAGTTCATTTTCTTAATCAAGCTCTGCAAAAGCGGGTTCTCCACTTCGCTATGCTCAGCGTCAGAATGACAAATTTGAGGGTGGTGGGTGGTGGCTCCGCCGCCGGCCTAAAGGCCGGGCGTCGGTGCGGCGCCTGCCAGGACGATGGGCATAGTCGGAGTGGTTGATCCGCCGGCGTTCTCGATGGTTACGCCGAATGCTTTGGCTTCGATGCCCTTGGGCATATCGGGCATGACCACGCTGGCGTTGCCTGCGGCGTCGGGACGGAACATGCCGGCGGGCATGGGCGCACCCTTCGTGGGGATGATCCACAGTTCGTAGGTCTTGTTGCCGGGCAGGGGATCGAGGTTGCTGGCCTGCATGAGCAGCGCGCCCTTCGACGCCATGTAAACAGCCTTCGCCATGGGGGCGGGCTTCGCCTTTGCCGCGGTCAGGACTATGTGCTGGGCGGTCGGCGCACTGAGCAGGTCCATCACCATCTGCGCGCGGGCGTTGGCCTGCTGCTGGTGCTCGAGAAGCTGGGCCTGCAATGCGAGTTGTCCGTTCAGGGAGCGGAGGCGCATCTCCAGCCCGAAGGCGATGACGATCATCGCTGCTACTGCACCCCAGGCAATCCAATTGGACCAACTGGCCGACCGGCGCGGGAGGGTGTCGATGGAGACGACCGGAGCCCTGTCTGCGGCTTTCGGCGTGGTTGCGGGCTGGCGGTCGCCCTGGGCGCGTGCGTCGGCTGCGATCCGGTTGAGGAATCGCTCGCGTGCTCCCGCGGGGGGCTCATGTTGTTCTACGCTCATGGCTACCAGAGCCAGATCGCCCGAGAGGGCAGCCAGCTCATTGCGGCACTCCGCACAGACAGCCACGTGCGCCCGCACCTGCGCCGCCTCTTCAGGCGAGAGGGCGCGCATGGCGTGGAGCGCCAGGTCGTCCTGCGGGATGTGGGTGCCGTCGGTCATGTTTGAAATGCCTTTCGCAGTGTAGTCAGCGCCGTCCTGATGCGTGTTTTCACGGTGCCGAGCGGTTCGCCTTTCTCATCAGCAATCTCGGCGTGCGTCATTCCATTAAAGAAAGCCAGTTCCAGACTCTCACGCTGTTCCGGCGGCAAGTTGTTGAGCACGCCGCGCACGCGTTCGATCATGGTTGAGCGTTCCACCTCGCGGGCCACATCCGCGCTGGACGCCAGCACCACGTCTTCGACGGAGTCAGAGGGCCGCCTTTTGCGCATGGCGTCGATGGAGCGGTTGCGGACCACCACGGCCAGCCACGCGCCGAGAGAGCCGCGTTCAGGGGCGAATGCCCGCGGATTCTGCCAGACCTGGAAGAATACGTCCTGCATTACATCTTCAGCCTGAGCCGGATCCTTCAACACGCGCAGGGCGACGGAGTAGGCCATGCGGCTGTAGCTGTCAAAGATCTCAGCCATGGCTCCCTGATCGCGCGCCTGAACCCGTTCGAGCAACATCCGGTCGTCCTCTGCGGAGTTGCGCTGCGGCGCGCCTCCGACAGAAGTACGCGGGGAACCCACATCCGGATTGGAAAACCTATCAGGCATGGGAAGGATCAGGAGCCACTCCATCGTATTGCATTCGGCGGTGGGCGCAACAGAATTCATATCATGCACGCCCCGGGGAGGGGCTGCCGGGCTTGTCTGGGGACTTGTCTGGCGCACGCAAAAAAAAGAGGGGACCGATGCCAGAGACTCATCGGACCCCGTAACGATTCAGCCTCGTTGCCTGCATGGGGTTCCGGGGTGGCTTGCAGCCGGCCTGGCCCAGCAGACGATCTTTTGCCGCCGCCTGCCGACAGGAGCAGGGACGTGCGGAAGAGGTACGTGCCGTACGCGGTGTTGGATTTGTCGGGCGGCCAAAAGGTGAGCAGAGCAGGGCCAACGGGCTGTGGATGGTTGCGAAACGGCTGGAGGGAGATGCGGGTTGGCTCGGGTTGGCGGCCGAAAATGAGGTCGTTTGCGGATGGCCGCGAATGGTTTGAATCTATAGGAGAGGCGTCCCTCAGGGGCTAAAGCCCCGATGATTCTGCGTCCCTTATGCCGGGGATAAATCCCCGGCCTACCGCCCGATTGCCTACCGCCCGATCGACTTTTCACCACGCTGTGAAGGCGTGCCTTCAAAACATAGATGACGTGTGGCGGACACCACTAGGGTGCGTCTTTCACGCAGCGGAAGCCCAGGGCGCCGGAGCGGTCGTAGCTGGGACCCATGAGCAAGAGTTTGCCGTGTTGCGAGTTGCGGTATGCCTGCGGGAAGTACCAGATGGAGCCCTGGGGCTGATAGTGGCTGCCGCCGCGGAGGATGGCGGCGCGGGTGTGGTCGTCTACGTACTCGTCGGTCCACTGCCAGACGTTGCCCACCATGTCCACGACGCCGAAGGGGCTGGCTCCGTGGGGATGCGCGTCGACATCGCTGGAGGCGGCCATCACGCGGCCTTTGTCGGGCACGGGTGCGGGCGCGTCGGCGGGGTCTTTCTGCCACGGACGGGCAAACGGGCCGCCGCTGTTTGCGGAAGCGAGCCAGTCGCACTCGCCCCAGGGGAAGATGCGGTTGTCAGTGCCTTGCGCGGCGAACTGCCACTCCCATTCATGCGGCAGGCGCTTGCCGGCCCACTTGGCGTAGGCGCGCGCGTCTTCAAGGGAGACCCACGTAACCGGCTTGTTGGCCGCACCGTCGGGGTATGCGCCGTTCTTCCAGTCCTTCAGGAAATTCAGATCGTCGGTGGGATGGTAGTGCGAGGCGTCGAGGAACTTCTTGAACGCGGCGTTGGTCACGGGGTACTTGTCGATGTAGAAGGGCTTGATTTGCATGCGGTGCTCGTGGAAGCGCCGCGCGGAGTCTTCCCACGGATACTGCACGTCGACGGCAATATCGTCGTCGCCTTCGATCTCGATGCCTTCCACCTTGAATAAGTAGTCGCCGCCGGGGATGCTGACCATGCCATCCGGCGCGGAAGAGGCGGGCGCGGTGGGTGGAATCTCGACAAGATGCTGGGGGAGCGGCTTCCACTCATGCGAGTAGCCGGCAAGCGGCTGCGCGGTGAGCTGCTTCATCTTCGCCATGAATGCGCGGAGGCCGGGGTCCGGCTCGCCGGGTTGCGCGAGGATGGCGCCGTAGGCGTGGCCTTCGGTTGCGAATGAGAGCACATCCGCGCTGTCTTCGGTCTGCGGCTTGAGTTCGACGCCGTGATAGAGATCGAAGTAGCGCATGCCGTCTTTGTGCGGGACGGACATCTGCCGGCCGTCGACGTCGTACTCGTTGCGGTTGACGATGGTCCACGCGGTGCGGTCGCCGAGAGGCCAGCGGCTGGCGAAGACTCCATAGTGGTGCATGGGATAGAACGGCTCCCAGTCCTGGCTGACAAGGAAGGGTGCGATGCTGCGTTCGATGGAAGCAACGCGGCGGGTTGCTTCGCCGTCGCGCGGGGTGACGCCGTTCCAGATGCCCCACACGTTTTCCCAACTCTCCCAGCCTTCGCCGTTGAAGAAGGCGAACTGCAGATCGTCGGTTTTGTCGCGGTTCCAGCGGCCCTGGATGTTAACCATGTGGCGCGGTTCGAGCCAGCGGTATCGGTCGACGGTGGGCACGAACTGAAACGTGTACTGGCCCCAGGTCATGACGTTCCACGAGATGCCTTCGTCATGCGGGCCGCCTTCGGGCTCGAAGGCCAGGGGGTGCCCGATCTTTTCCGCGGCAAGAGAGAACGCCAGCGGCACGCCATCCTGCGTGTCGCCGTTGACGCCGTCGGCGCCGACATCCTTCATCAGTTGTGCAATTGCATCGGGCCACGGCTTGTCTGGCTCGCGTGTGCCCTGATCCCACATCATCATGGGGAAGAGCACGCGCACGCCGCGGCGGTGGAAGTCGGCGACCGCCTGGCGCACGCCTTCGACGCCGCCCGGCATGGAACGCACCATGTCGAGCTGATTGCGGTCGTCGATGCCCATGTTTGGATAGGTGGCCCAGATGAGCACGGCATCGATGCCGCCGTAGCGCTTATCGAGATCGTCGAGGTAGCGATCGACGGTGTATTTGCCCGCGACGGGTTCGTAGAAGTAGCGGTCGTGCACCATCATCTGCGGCTGCATGAAGCTGGACTGCGCCCACTGCAACTCCGGCATCTGATAGCGAGCCGGATCGTAGCCAACGCGAATGCGGCGTTCCATGCGCCAGTGCGTGATGTCGTTGAGCCAGTGCTGGTGGCTGCCCGGATTGCAGGGAATGTAGCCGCCCTCCCATGCGCCGCGGAGGTTGAAGCACTCGGGCGGAGGGATCTGCTGGCCGCGCGGCGAGTAATGCGAATCCTGGGCGGAAGAAAACATTGCCAGGGCTGCGCTGAGAATTGAGATACTGACTGCCCACCGGATCGTGCGAGGCACCGTAGTCACTGGGTCGTCTCCGTTTGTGTGTTTTATTGCACATCCTCCGGTTTGCGCATCTGTCAGTTTCAACACTTCGAGAATTGGAGACGTGGCGATCAGGCGGGTGGTGCGGACTGGTTGTATTCCTTGAGCTTGTTGTGCAGGGTCTTGAGGCTCACGCCGAGGATCTCGGCGGCGCGGGTCTTGTTCTGTCCCGTGGCCTCAAGGGTCTTGACGATGAGCATGCGTTCGGCTTCATCCACGGTGTTGCCCACGCGCACCGGAACCGCGCTGGCATCGTCGGCCATGGGCGCGGTGGTGTGATGCTTGCCGAAGCCCGGCGGCAGATGCCCCGCATCGAGCGGGTTGCCGTCAGGGCAGAGAATTACGGCGCGCTCAACGGTGTTGCGCAACTCGCGCGCATTGCCCGGCCAGGTGTAGGCAATCATGCGGTCAAGGATCGACGGCGCCAGGCCCGCAACGCTGCGTCCGTGCTTGGTATTCATTTCGACCAGCATGGCCTCCGCCATCGCGGGCAGGTCTTCAAGATGGGTGCGCAGCGGCGGCATGTGGATGTGAAACACGTTGAGCCGATAGAAGAGGTCGGCGCGCAGGTTGCCGCTGGAGATGGCATCCTCGGCACTGCGGTTGGTTGCGGCCAGCACGCGCACATCGACATCGACTTCGTTGCGCGCGCCCAGGCGGCGCAGCTTGCGCTCTTCGAGCACGCGCAGCAGCTTGGCCTGCGTGCCGATGGGCATCTCCGCAAGCTCGTCAAGCAGGAGCGTGCCCTGGGTCGCCAGCTCAAAGCAGCCGATGCGCCGCTCGACCGCGCCGGTGAAGGAACCCTTCTCGTGGCCGAAGATTTCGCTTTCGATCAGCGTTTCGGGAATCGCCGCGCAGTTCACGGCTACAAAGGGGTGCGGCTTGCGCGGGCTCAGGTCGTGCAGGGTGCGGGCGACCAGCTCTTTGCCGGTGCCGCTTTCGCCGGTGATGAGGACGGAGACGTTGGAGGGCGCAATCTGCTCAATGAGCGAGAAGATTTCGCGCATGGTTTTGGATGTGCCGACCATGGAGCCGAGCACGCCCGACTCGCGGAGGCGGCGGCGCGCGACTTCAAGCTCGATTTCGGTTTCGCGCTGGCGCGTGGCGTTGGCGAGGATGTTACGCAGCCGCGGGGCGTCGACCGGCTTGAGGAGGAAGTCGTAGGCGCCGAGCTTCATGGCGTCGACGGCGGTCTGGATGGTTCCCTGGGCGGTGAGCAGAACCACGGCGGTGCTCTGTTTGAAGTTGTGGCCTTCTTCAGAGAGGCGGGCCAGCAGGCCGATGCCGTCGAGCCGAGGCATCTTCAAATCGGTGACGACGATGGCCGGGCTCCACGCCAGGATTTTCTCCCAGCCTTCGATGCCGTCACGCGCAGTCTCAGTGCGGTAACCCCATCCGGAGATGAGTTCGGCGAGGCCCATCAGCGCGTGGGGCTCATCTTCGACGATTAAGACTTTGACTCCTGGGGGCATAGGGGTCCTTCAGGCGTGCGGGCATCTGACGCCGATACGCAGTTTCTATTATGTATCGGCGCAGAGGG